>PDWI01006564.1_pt1 | contig 19996 bp, 20 predicted proteins | sample 1430891 | NCBI WGS metagenome assembly PDWI01 (sample SAMN01162508, study PRJNA174530) | Oral metagenome, whole genome shotgun sequencing project. | biome: Marine environment; feature: Marine mammal; material: Swab sample of the gingival sulcus; isolation source: swab sample of gingival sulcus...
AAGTTCTTTTGCGTTTTTCATAATTGAAAAAACCAAAAAACCAAAAACCAAAAGTACCCCAACAAAAATATATAAATATTTTCTATTTTCTTTTTTCATATTTTAAATATAACATTTTAATTTAAAAATTGAAATAAAAAAACCCATTTTCGCTCAACTTTAATTTTAAGAAGTGCGAAAATGGGCTTTTTATCACTTTTTTTTAATTCAAAAACCACTTCTCCGACTCCTTAAAAAACTCTTCACAAATTTTATCATCTACTTTTTCTGAACCTAAGTTATAACCAACTATTTTATCAAGATATTTATTAAGTTTTTTTTCTCTTTCTTCTGTATTATAAAAAAGTTCTGAAATTTTCCTATAATCATAAATATCACCATAAACATCTTTTGTATTATAAAATTCTGAACTATCATAATAATAAACATCACAAGCAAAAGCAAAAGCCTCATAATTTAAGATTTTTCCAATGTTTTCTTTTGTTAACAAATCATTTTCTACCAAATATAATTTATACCTCATAATCCTCGTATCCGCAAAAATAGCCTCTACAATATCTCTATCACTTCCGTATTCTTTTACAATTTCAATTTCAACATCGTCTCTGACATTGTTTTGGTTCACATCAACAAATCTCTCTGCAACTTCTTTTGAGTCTGGAACGGGTGGCAAAGGTTTATCATAAGGAAGAATTTTTCTTTTCTCCTTTCTTTGCTCTATTTTTTCTTCTTTTTTGGTTTTTTGAGCTTCTTTCTTGTATTCTTTTACAAAAATTTTATTTTTTTGACCTATATTTAAAACAAAAATTCCCAAAACACCCAAACCTATAATCAAAAATACGAGCAAGAACAAATAAACATACTTCATTTTTTCTTTTTTCATACTTTAAATATAACATTTTAATTTAAAAAATAAAATAAAGAACTTTTTTATAATCATATTTCATTAAAAATTGCAAATTTATTCTCCAAAACATATCCACAAAGCCTATTGCACAAAATTTTATACTTGTTAAAATTTTAATATTGAAAAATAAACATATTCTTAAAAAATATGTTTTTATATGTCTATGTCGAAGGCTGGATATATATAATTTTTTAAAAGCTTATTAAACAGATTTTAAATAATACAACAACAAAATTAGCAACAGCTACAATCTTAGCAACAACTGGTATATATTTACTTTCTTTACCAGTTTATGCTTTTGAAATAAAAAGAAATTTTTCTTCAGCAGAAGATAAAAACTCACAAAACTTAGCTTTATTAACACATACACAAAAACCAGACTCAATCGGTGGACCTGATGTGTCTTTTTCTAACAATGTTTTACAATCAAACAACTCAAACGTTATTTTAGAAAAAGAAAAAACAATCACAAACGAAGAACGAAAAAACAAAATAAAATACTATACTGTTTTATCAGGAGACAGTGTATTTTCTATTGCTAAAAAGTTTGAAGTTACACAAGATACAATTATTGTTGAAAACAATATTAAAAATGGTTTAATCCGTCCTGGACAAAAACTTTCTATCTTGCCTATTTCAGGTATCAGACACACTATTAAAAAAGGAGATACTGTTGCAAAACTTGCACAAAAATACTCTGTTTCAGAAAGTTCAATCTTGTCTTACGCAGGTTTAAAGAAAAACCAACTTAAACTTGGTCAAAAAATCATCATTCCAGGAGCAACAACCCCAAAACCAAAAGAAAAACCAAAAGTAAAAAGACCAAAAACAACATCTTTGGCTAAAAAAGTTTCTCAAACAGCAAGCAAAGTTGCAAGCAAAGTTTATACTCAATCAGGAAGAATTAAAATCAAAACTCCAAAAAGAAGAAACGGGAGATATAAATATACAAAAACAAACTACGGATACTTTACTCACCCAGCTCCAGGTTCAGTAAGAACTCAAGGTATTCACGGAAAAAACTCAATTGACATGGGAGCACCAAGAGGGTCTGCAATTTACGCCGCAGCATCAGGAAGAGTTTACAAAACAATTCGTGGTTGTAAAGAAGGATACTCAAGATGTGGAGGTGGATACGGAAATCATGTTATGATCAAACACCCAAATGGAATTATCACAATGTACGCCCACCTTTCAAGAAACTTTGTTTCCAAAGGAGAAGTTGTTAAAAAAGGACAACAAATCGGAACAATGGGAAACACAGGACGGTCAACAGGTCCGCACTTGCACTTTGAGGTTAGAGGAGCCTACAACCCCTTCTAAAAAAAACGCTAGAAATTAATGAAAATCTTTGTCGACTACACAAAAAATACCCTCGCTGTATATTAAAATACACCTCGGGTATTTTTTGTTTGTCTCCTCGATTTTCACTTAATTTCTAACGTTTTTTAAAAACCGTTTGGCTGAAAATTTGCCTTCGGCAAATTTTCAGCAACCAAACCATCAAACAACCTCGACTTCCATTTCCAACCAAATACCATACCTATCAAAAACCTTCTGTTTTATATAATCAACTAAACCAAGTATTTCCTCACCGCTTCCAAAACCTAAATTAACCAACACCAAAGAATGCTTTTCAGAAACCCCAACATTATTTTTCCTATACCCTTTCAACCCAACACTTTCAATCAAAAAACCAGCAGGAATTTTTACCAAACCATTTTTCAAATCATAAAAAGGAATATTTTCAAACCCATTCATTGTTTCAAAAAACTTTTTTGAAACAATAGGATTTTTAAAAAAACTTCCCACATTTCCAAGCTCTTCTGGATACACAAGTTTTTTCTTTCTTATTTCTACTACTTTTTCAAAAACATCTTTTATACTCGGTTTTTCTGTTTTTTCCAACTCATCTTTAAGCTCTCTATAACTGAAATTTAAATCAAAATTATCCTTTTTTAATTTAAAAACCCCACTTAAAATAACAAACTTGTTTTTATTTAGTCCATCTTTAAACAAACTATTTCTATATTCAAAATTACATTTCGAATTTTCAAAAACCTCAGACTTATTTTTTTCAATATCAAAAACTTTTACACTTTCAAGAACATCTTTTACTTCAACCCCATAAGCACCAATATTTCCAAATATCGCACCTCCAACATTTCCAGGTATTAAAGCTAAGTTCTCAACTCCAGAATATTTGTTTTCAACACAATACTTAACAAACTCATGCCAGTTTTTACCACTCTCAACTTCAACCCAAACATTTTCATCATCTTCCTTTATTTTTTGAATATTTTGAAACTCTAATTTTAAAATTTTTTTATCTTTGATTTTATCAGTAAACAAAACATTACTTCCCTCACCCAAAACAAAAAAAACATTTTTACTCATTTTTTTCTCAGAAAAAAAGCTTTGAACATCCTTTTGGTTTTGGGCCAAAAAAATTTCATCAATCTCAATATCAAAACCAAAAGTATTATATTTTTTCAAAGAAACATTTTTAATAATCTTCATAACTCAATTATACAATTTATTCTAAAAAAGAAAAAGAAAATCTTATTTTTTTGGAAGATTTAATGGAATAAAAAAACTTCACTCTTCCAAAATTCAAACCGCGAATTTCTTCTGAAATTCGTGGTTTTTTAATTTAAAATAAAACACAAAAAACTTACAGTTTTTTTGTGTTTTCGCATTTTTTTAGTTTTTTAAAAACTTGAAAAATGAGATGAGTAACGAGGAAGCAAACAAAAAATCCACGAGCCGTATTTAATATACGGTGAGAGGATTTTTATGTGAAGCTGACGAAGTTAGTCGCTCATTTTTCAAGTTTTTATTTATTAATTTTTATATCAGCATAGATAACCCTACACCCACACCCTTTCTGATCTTCAAAAAACATTTCCCCATCCAAACAAACAAAACTTTCTTCCAAACAAGAGTTTGGGCTTCTGAACATATATGTTTTTCCTAAAACATTTTTATCAAACTTATCTTCAATCTTCTTTTTCAACTCAGGGCTGTTATCCAAAATATTTTTTGTCACCCCAATATCTTTCAGCCTTCTTATAAAAATTTTCTTTTTAATATTTAAAATAGTTTCATATTTATTATAAAACGGCAAATACTTTTGAGAAATTTCTTCTGTTTTTTCAGGCACTCCAAAAAGATACATAAAATATCCAGAAACCACAATCAAAGACGAAAACAAAAGTACAACAAAAGAAGTTTGATATCTGTAAAATCTTTTTGTTTTTTTGTAGTTAAAAATAGCAAGTCCAAAAAATATCCCAAAAATTATAATCCAAAAATAAGGTAAAATGTAAGGTAAAGAATCAAAAAATGTAAATTTGTTTGAAACAAAATCTTGGACAACTTCATAGTTCCCTGTTAGTTTATATAAAACAGAAGCAAAGGAAACCGCCCCAAGTAAAATAGAAAAAATAACTAAAACCCACGCTGAAACATTTTTACACACAAAAAACCATTTAGATTTTGGTTCAATCTTTTCATTCTTTATTCTCTCTAAAATTCTTTTTTCTAAATTGTTATTTGTCATATTCTTTTTGTTTATTTTTTTCTATTTTTTCAAACTCTTTTTTGAAAGATTTTTTGGCTCGGTTTAAAAGCGTTGCCACAGAACCCATTGGTTTTTGTAAAATATCTGAAATTTCTTTATAATCTTTTTGCTCCAAAAATTTCAGAATTAACACTTCCCTGTATTTCAAATCCATTTTGGACAAAACATCTTTTATCAACCTTTGGTTTTCTAAATTTTCAATATCAAGATGAACTGTATTTTCAAAAAAAACAGATTCTACTAAAAACAAATTTTCATCAAGATTTACATGTATTAAATCTTTGTCATTTTTTTTCCAAAAGTTTACCGTCTTGTTGTGTGCGATTCTATAAATCCAAGATGAAAAAGACAACCCTAAATCAAACGAATTTATATTTTCGTAAACTGACAAAAATATATCCTGAACCAAATCATCAACATCTTCGTTTGAAATATTTGAAATTCTACAAATATACCTTCTTAACTTATCTTCATATCTTGTAATTATTTCAGAATAAAAATTGTGATCTTTTAAAATCAGTTTTACAATTTCTTCATCTTTTTTATTCTTTAAATCTTCCATTTTTCCCTTTGTTATATAGTACAAAAAAAATCATTTTTTCTTTCCTTTTTTGTACTTCTAATTTTAATACAATTTTTACAAAAAACAAACTTTATCTTTTTTCAAAATTTGTTAAAATATAAAAATACCACAATTGCCAGATCGTCTAATGGTAGGACTACGGTTTCTGGTACCGTCTATCTAGGTTCGAGTCCTAGTCTGGCAGCAAATAAATAACAAACAACCCGAGCAGTGCGCAGGGTTTTTGTTATATTATTTTGCTAACCAGACTAGGACTCGAAAAAAGCTATAAATTTTATTATAGCGTAATGGCTAAGGCGGTAGAAAAACAACGAACGAAGTGAGTATGTTTTTCACCGATGTTAGCCGAGTCCGTCTTTTTTCATGGCAGCAAATAAATAACAAACAACCCGAGCAGTGCGCAGGGTTTTTGTTATATTATTTTGCTAACCAGACTAGGACTCGAAAAAATATTATTTTGCTAACCAGACTAGGACTCGAAAAATCGATACGACGAGTTCTTGGCAAAAACGAGCGAATGCGAAGTTTGAGCTTAGAACTGGTGTCGAGTCCTACTTTATTGTGGCAACAAAAATAAAAAGCCATCTCTTTTATAAGATGGCTTAAAAAGTTATTTTACTAAATCAATAATCTTTAATATATCATAAGGAAGTATATTTTGAACTTCTATACTTCTTATTTCAAATTCATCCAAGCAAAGGACTTTCATTTTTCCCCCACCTAACAATTCTAGCGGGTAAGCAGAAACGCAAACATTTCCTTCAACAAAAGAAATCGGAAAGATTTCTTCATTGCTTTCAAGATGAACTTCAAATAAAAAAATAGAATCATCAGATAAGAAATCTTCTTTAACTGATTCATAAAACTCTACCAAATAGTCATCATCAGGTAAAAGATGAAGTTTCCTATCTAAAAGTCTTTTAGATTGATCATAAAATTTATCTAAAAGATTTTTCATTTCTGTTAAATTATTGACTGTAGAGTCAACCCCAAATTGATGTCTTTCAATTATTTTTTCCATCACTTTCTCCTTTTTTTCAAAAACAAATATACATATTTATTTTTACTAAATAAATACAAAGTTATTATATAATAGAAACTAAAAAAGTCAATATTAAAAATTATAAAACAAAGATTCAAACATTACTTGAATTTTGTTTTTTAACTATTTTTTCTTTTATTTAAAAACATAACAATAAAAATTCCAACTATAACACCTATTACACTTGCCAATATTTTATTGTTGTTATTTGATTTTTTTTCTTTATTTGAATTATTTTTAGTATCTTCTGTTTCACAAAAATTATATTTTTCTTCTAATTTTTGTAGAAGTTCTTTTTTTGTCATTACGTCTTTTGGATGAAAATTACCACACCACCACATTTCTTTATCCCAACTTGTTTCATAACCTTGTGCATTTTGTATATCTATTTTTCCATTTTTACAAACCAACTTTCCAATAGCTTCAACACTATATTCTTTTTCTCCAGATGGATCATAGGCGACGATTATTACATTATCTCCTTTTTTATATTCACTTAAATTTTCAATCCAATTTCCATTTAAACCATCTGAATAAAAAGATTTTATAGATTTTAAATTATGTGGTTTATTATAAGAATTGTTTTTATCATAAAAAGGTTCGGATAATTTTAAAATATCAATATAATAACCAACTTGTTCTTTATTAGTTTTATAATTAATGTTTGTTAATTTTTTATCTTTATATGCTTTTTGAAATTCTCCAACAATGATATCATGTTTAGAAAATGGCATACAAGCAAAAATATTTTCTGTAATAAAAAATAAACTTAAAAATAATATTATAATCTTTTTCATATTTAAATTTTAACATATAAATTAAAATATATAGATTGTTTTATACAATTAAAAACTTTTTGTTTTTAAAATATTTTTTAAAACAAAAAAAATAATTAGTAATTTTTTCAAGTTTTAAAAAATACCAAAAATTAGATTCTTGACAGGCGGCGAGTGAAAAATATTTGAGATGTACTGAATAGTAGATTGAAAATATTTTTACACGAATCCAACAAAGTTATCGACTAATTTCTGGTGTTTTTTTTAAAAAAGTCAGAAATTGGATGAAAATCGAGGAGACAAATAAAAAATTCCTGAGCCATATTCAATATATGGTGAAGGAATTTTTTATGCAGTCGACAAAGATTTTCGCCAATTTATGACTTTTTTGAGTAACACTTGAAAAATAAGGGCTATATTGAATACCCAAAACCAAAAAATATGTTTCACAATGTTATTCAAGACTGTCAAGTCATTTAAAAATAATCTTATTTCAACTAAAAATGTTGCACTTTTTATTATAATTTTAAACCTAACTCTCCCCTATTTAAAAATAAAATATATTTTTAAATCCTGAATAACTGTTATTCACGGTTATTCAAAATTATGTTATTCAGTGTTATTCAAAGGCACTTTTTAACAAACACGTTAAAAAACGACGCTAGAAGGTTTTTCAAATTTTTTAACTAAAATTTTAACCCTGTTATTCAGTTATTCAACTGTGTAAAACATGTTTCACGTGAAACATCTTTACTTTTTTTAAATATTTTTTTTCAAATTGTTTCATGTGAAACATTTTATATAAATACTATGATAAAATAATTATAACTTTTTCATTATGTTTCACATGAAACATAATGAAAGTTATTTTTTATTTTTTAAATATGTTTCACGTGAAACATATTTACTTTATTACAAAAAATTTAAATACGGTTTAAGCAAAAAAAAAAATACAAAATGTTTCACATGAAACATTTTGTATTTTTTTATTTAAATTTTAATTCAAATTGTTTCACGTGAAACAATTTGACATAAATAAAGTATGTTATTCAGTTATTCAACTGTGGAAAACATGTTTCACGTGAAACATTTTGACACAAATTTTGGTTATTCAATGTTATTCAGTTATTCACTTTTTTTTACACATTTTTAAAAAATTCATGATTTTATCATTTAAAAAAGTTTATTTTATTTATTTTTTATCATTTTAAAAATATAAAAAACCTTCTATAACGCTATTTATCGGTGATAGAAGGTTTTTAATAAATTTTAATTTTTTAACTTAAAAACAACTTAACAATCAAAGTTTTAAAACATTTTTTAATTATTTTTATACCATAAAACAAAAACTATGTGAATAACTGAATAACATTGAATAACCAAAATTTACATAAATAATATTCTTAAATAATACTGAATAACCATGAATAACAGTTATCCATGGTTATTCAGTGTTATTCAAATAAAAACAAACTTAAAATAGGGAAGTGAAACCTATTAAAATAATATTGTCCGACATAGTATTCTTTTTGCACTTACTGTTCTTTACATTTTTTTTTTCATTTTTCAAAAAACTTGAAAAATGAGATGAGTAACGAGGAAGCAAACAAAAAATCCTAAAGGGTTATTTAATATAAGGTGAGGGGATTTTTATGTGCAGCTGACGAAGTTAATCGCTCATTTTTCAAGTTTTTTATTTAATCTTATTTTTTCGATGTATCCTTCTTATCTCTTTTTTCTCCTCTTCCTCTATCTTTTCCTTTCCAATATTTGCCAACTTAATCAACTCTTCATCTTCCAAAGTCATAAATTCTTTTGTTTTTTCCATTAAAAAATCATAATTATTTTTTTCTGGTTCAAAAAGAGTAATTCCCATCAAAGCATTTAAAATCAAACCAATTCTTCGGCCTGGTTTCATTCCAAGTTCTTTTATAAAAATATCTCCATTTACTTTTAAATCTTTCACAGAAATAGGGGATCGCATAGCTCCTTCCATCATTGCAACATACTGTCTTAATCTATATGATTTTTCTTTTGGTCGTCCCATACCAATTCTGTCACAAATTCTTAACTTAATTAAATTCCAAACATTATCTTTTCCAACATTTCTGATAATTCTTCTTACAGCAGAAAGGGTAATCTTGTCAGGATCCGAAAAAAACATATGCCATCGAACCAAAATTGTAACAGTATCAATAGTTTTAGTATCAAATTTCAAATCTTTTAAATTCTTTTTTGCTCTTTTTGCACCTAAAACTTCATGTCCATAAAAAGTAAAATCATTTTTTTCTTTACTAAATCTTTTTGTTTCAGGTTTTGAAATGTCGTGAAAAAGCCCCGCAAGTCTTATAATCAAAGACCAATCTTTGTCCACTGCGTGTTGCATTGTTCGAACCAAATGCTCAAAAACATCATAAACATGAGCTCCATTTTGTGAAACTCCAATACTATCAACAAGATCTTGAGAAATATATTTTAAAACTTCCAAATCTTTTGCCAAAAAAATCCCTTTTAAAGCATTTTTTGTCATTAAAATTTTTATAAATTCATCTCTAATTCTTTCTTTTGAAATATTTTTCAAAAAATCTTTGTTTTTCAAAATAGATTTTCTTGTTTCTTCTTCAATTTCAAAATCAAGCTGAGCTGAAAATCTCACCGCTCGCAAAATTCTTAAAGAATCTTCTTCAAATCTTTCATCAGATTCTCCTACAGTTTTGATAATTCTGTTTTGCAAATCACTCACACCACCAAATAAATCAACAAATTCTTCAGAAACCGGATCAAAACACAAAGCGTTGATAGTAAAATCACGCCTTTTTAAGTCATCTTCAAGTTTTTTAGAAAACTTTACTTCATCAGGTCGTCTGTTATCAGAATAAGTACTTTCTACACGATAGGGAGTAACTTCAACTACTTCCAAGACTTTTTTTTCTGCAATTTTTTGTTCAATTTCAGAAATTTTGTCAAAAAATTCAGATTTTTGTTCATTTTCAGCTTCTTTTTCTTGATTTTTTAAATTTTCAAGCTCATTTTCTAAACTCTCAACTTCATCTTTAATACTATCGTTTACAACTCCCACTGTTCCAAAATCGTTTTCATAAAAAGTGTGTTCAAAAATTTCCTGAATTTCATCAGGATTTGCATTTGTTGTAATATCCCAATCGTTGATTTTCTTTTCCAAAAACAAATCTCTGACACAACCACCAACCAAAAAAGCCTCAAAACCTTTATTTTTCAAGTTTTTTACTACATCAACAATTTCTTTTGGAATATCAAATTTTTTATTCATAATTTTAATTTTTATTTTCAAAATAGTTTAAAATATCATTTTCAATTTCTTTTTTATCTTTGTTCAAAAGGGGAGTAGAAACAATCAAAACCAAGTTTATATTTTCAGGAATTTTATCAAAATTTTGTCTTAAAATTTCAAAAACCAATCTTTTTGTTTTGTTTCTTAAAACTGCTTTTTTCTCAACTTTTTTTGAAACCGAAACAGATATTTTCTTTTCATTTTTCTTTTCTTTTTGAACAAAAAGAAAAAATTTAGTTCTTTTTTTTAATCCCTCTTTAAAAACCAAATTAAACTCTTTCTTTTTTAGTCTATTTTTCTTTTTAATCATTTTATTTTATCACCTTATATAATAACAAAAAAAGACCAAAAAATCATCTTTTTTTAAAAGTTACATAAGTATTTTTGATATTTTTTCTTTAAGAATAAAATATCTTTCATTTTCCATATCTTTTCTATCAACTTTTTTAATATTAAAAAATTTAATATTTTCATCAAACTGATTTTTAGTTAAATCAACATCAACCCCATCAACAATATTCCAAAAATGAGAAACACCTGTATTTGTATCTGATCTTACTATTTCTCCACCTAAATAATCATTTATTATTAAAGCTGTCACAGCACATTGTCCAGTTTCTGGGATTTCTTTTTTCCAATTTTCTTGCACTTTTTCATAACAAGTTTTTTTAGACCAAGATTTTCTTAAAGCATTTTCTAATTTTTTCAATAGATTTTTTTTATCACTATTCATGTGTTAAATTATATCATACACTAAATTCGTAAATAAGTTTTAAAAAGTGTAATCTTTATTATTACAACGTTAACAAAATCGAACTTTTAATTTTATTTTTTTAAAAAAATAATATATAATAATACTGTATTAAGACGAAAAGGAGGCCAAAACGTGTAAGTGCGTTAGGCGACCTTTTCTTTAAAAAAATGTAACTTTTATTGTTATAAAATAAGACTTGCAATTTTAAAACAAGTAGTATATAATGTATTTAATCACGACGAAAAGGGGTCCAAAACGTGTAAGTGCGTTCGGCACCCTTTTCTTTTGTCTCATTATTTTATAAAAAGAAAAACTACTTATTTTTAAGTAGTTTTATTGTTTGAAATTTTAGCTTGTATATGTGGTTTATCTAAAATGTCAAAATACTGATTTCCTAATTCATTATATAGTGATGAATATCGTTTTCCATCAGGAAACAATATTTTTAAAAACCTTCCTTTTTGAATTAAATAATCAACAGTTTCATTGTAATCTCCATCACCAGAAATAAGCATAATTTTATCAAATTTTTCAGGCTCATCAATAAGTTTTTTCATAATATTAAACACAATATTAATATCAACATTTCCTTTCTTTTTGCTTATCATATTTTTTGTATGTTTTCTAAATTGCAAAATGTATCCATTTTCTTGTATTTTGGTATATAAAGTATTATGAGTATCATCAATAAAACCTAAATAGTAATACACCTTATCAATATGATATTTGTCTTTTAAAAAAATTCTAAATTTCTTTAAATCAATATTCCAAGCAGTGCCACAAACACAGTCAGTAATTTTCATATCAGAAAGTTTTTTATTCTGTTTTTCTGCACATTGATTACACTTTGTAGTGCCAAAAAATAAATTTTGCCCATCTATAAAGGCAATGTTCTTTTCTTTTTTCATATTTTTATTCTATCACAATTTTAAGATTTACAAAAAATACCTTTAAAATATGTTAAAATATTTCTAATGAAACCAAAAATTTTACTTCTACATGGTTGGAATTATAAAAACTATAATTCTTGTATAAATTCAAATTCATATTTATGGAACCAAAATTTTTTAAACGAACTTGAAAAACATTTTTCAATTCAGATTTTAATTTTTCCTGGATTTTTTGGCCAAAAAGAACCCAAAGAAAAAGAATGGTTTTTAGAAAATTATTCAGATTTTGTTTATGATTTTTTAAAAGAAAATCAAGATATAAAATATATTTTAGGTTTTTCTTTTGGTGGAGCAGTTGCTTTAAATTTAAAAAATGAATATAAAACAAATCAAAAAATTATTTTAATTTCTCCTGCGATTTTCAGAAAAGTTTCAAAGAAAAATATTTCAATACCAAAATTTGTCAAAAAAATAATTCCAAAATTTATTTTAAATTTTTTCAAAAAAATTTATTTAATTTACATTGTCAAAAATCCATTTTACAAACATGGTTCAAAATTTTTACAAAAAAGTTATTTAAATATAGTTAAAATTGATTTAAGAAAAACTTTATTAAAATTTTTTAAAAACAAAGATATTTTAATTATTTTTGGAAACAAAGATACAGCAACCCCTCACTTTGAAATTCAAAAAATTTTAGAAAATCAAAAAGACTTTCAAAAAGAAAAAATCGAAAACTTTTTTGTATTAAAAAATTCAACTCACAAAGTTCATCAAGAAAACCCAAAAGAAGTTACAAAAATAATTTCAAACTTTTGCTTTCAAAATTAATTTTAAAAACAAAAAAATATTTTTAACTTTTTAAAAATTTGAAAAAACACCCGCCGACGAAGTCGGCGGGTGTCTTTAATATTTTTAAAAAATTTATTTACTTACTCTTTTCTTACCAACAACCGCTGCCAATCTCTTTCTCCCTTTTCTCAATCTCCCCAAAAGAACTTTCTTTCCATTTGAAGTAGATGTTCTTTTCAAAAAACCGTGAGTTTTCAGTCTTTTTCTATTTTTTGGTTTATAAGTTTGTGACATAATACTCCAAATTATACTACACTTTTAAAACAATTACAATACTTTTTTAGCGAAATTTTAACTAAAACAAAAAAAGATTTCCACAACATATAAACAAATTTTAATACATTTTTATGATCAAAAATTATACTTTAAAATCAATTCAAGTTACAATATTAACATATGAATGACAATCAAAAAATATGGAACAGTGTATTGACAAATATACAATTAAGCATTTCAAAAGCAAATTTTAACACTTGGTTTAAAGACCTCTATTTAAAAGAAATAAAAGATAGTAAGGCAACAATCGCTGTTCCATCTGAGTTTGTCAAAAAATGGATTTTAGAAAAATACAATTCAGATATTTTAAAAAATCTAACAAATTTTGAACCAAATATTAAAAAAATTGACTATATTATTGAAAAAGACAAAAACGTAAACAATCAAATCAAAACTACAACAGCCAAAAAAACTACAGCAAAAAAACCAATAAGTTCAATTTCAGAAGCAAAACCTTTAAACTTAGTTTCTAAAAATTCATCAAACCTAAATCCAAAATATACTTTTGATAATTTTATTGTAGGTTCATTTAACGAAGTGGCATATATTGCATCACAAGTTATTTTAAAAAAAGATGAAGTTGTATACAATCCACTTTTAATCTACGGAAACACAGGATTTGGAAAAACTCACTTAATCCAAGCTCTTGGGAACGAAATTAAAAAGAAAAATCCAGAAAAAAAAGTTTACTACACAACTTCTGAAAAATTTTACATGGATGTAATTGATTTTATCGGACTTAAATCAAACAAAACAAACAACTTCAAGAAAAAATACAGAGATTACGATGTATTTATTATGGATGATATTCAGTTTTTAACAAAAAAAGAAAGAACTCAAGAAGAACTTTTTCATTTGTTTAACTTTTTATACGACAACAACAAACAAATCATTCTTTCATCAGACCAACACCCAAACCAAATTTCAGATTTAGAAGACAGGTTAAGATCAAGATTTAATGCAGGAATGATCGTAGATATTCAATCTCCAGATTACGAAGCCAGAGTTGAAATTCTAAAAAAGAAAGTTCAAATCAACAATTACAATATTACAGAAGATGTTATTGACTATGTTGCAACAAATATCACAGGAAACATAAGAGAACTTGAAGGTATTTTAAACAACATTTTCATTCAATCAGAAATTAAAAAAAGATCTTTATCACTTCCAGAAGTAAAAGATATCATTAAAACAAATTACAAAAAGAAACAGCCAGTAGACTACAAAAAACTTGTTGAAATTGTTTCAAATTATTACAATATCGACCAAGAAAATATTTACAAAAAAATCAGAAAAAAAGAATTTGTTGGACCGCGTCAGGTTATTATGTATCTTTTAAGAGAAGATTTTAAATTCTCATATCCTGCAATAGGGGAAAAACTCGGCGGTAGAGACCATACAACAGTTATGCACTCATACGAGAAAGTAAAAAAGGAGATTGAAGAGAAAAAAGAAGTTTCAAAAGATATTGAAACAATCAGAACAATGTATTAAAAAAAAAAAAATGAAACAAAAAATTGTTTCATTTTTTTTTTTGTTTATAAAATTTTAGCAACAAAACCCGCCCGAAATTTTAGAAATTTTTTTGGAAAAAAGCAGAGGTTTTACCTCTGCTTTTTTCCAAAAAACTTTCTAAAATTTCGGGCTTCCAACTTATTTTAACTTAATTTCAATCCCCAAAACCCCAAATTCTTTTTGTTTATCCTTAGAGTAAAATTCATTCAAAACTTCTAAAAGTTCTTTTTTATTCATACTTTTATCTGCCAAGGTTTCAACCCTAAAATTTTCAAATAGTTTTTCAAAGCTTTCAAATTTAAATAAATTAGTAACTTCTGTTAAAAAACTTTCTTCTCCATTAGAGAATTCTATTTCATCTCAGATTTTAATTTCTTTTCTTTTTTCATCAAACAAACGAAGTTCAATTCTTTTTGTACCATTTTTGATAAAATTGTAATACTTTGTTTGTAAATTCATTTTATGTTTCATAATAACATTATAATTTTTAAATTATTTTAATGCAAATTTTTCACCCTATACACAACATTTTCAACCTCCAAAACCTTACCTTTAAAATATTTTTTATTTTTCAACTTAAAATCCTTTTTAACATAAGCAATTGTTAAATGAGGTTTAAAAGAAAAATAATTTATACTTTCTTTAATTGTTTTTGATTTTGACAATTCTTTATGATATTTTTCCAAAACTTTATCTTTATCATTTACTCTTAAAACTAATGCATTACAATCAAATTCTTTTATATAAAAAAGTTCTAATTCATTAAGTTTTACATTCTTAATTTTTATTTTATTTAATATTTTTTTATCAAATTTTTCATAATCTAATCCAAAAAATAATGTTAAATGTAATTTATTTAACACCAAACCACCTTTTTTAACATCACCAAAATCTACAAAAAAATAATCATCTTTTTTTATTTCTTTTTGAAAATATTTAACAAAATCATTTTTAACTTTTTCAGAAAAATTTAAAACAATGTATCCTATTTTTTTATTACTCATATTATTTCAATTCCTTTTCATACTTAAAAATCAAATCAACAACTTTCTGAACTAATTTCTTATCAAGACTTTTATTTTCATTAAAATATTTTTCAATATCATTAAAAATTTTATACTCAACTTGATTTCTTAAACAAAATTCATTACTCTTATTTCTCTTTTTACAATCTTTAATATACTTTTCATTTTCTAATAATTTATCTCTATTATATTTAAAAGGATTTTCAAAATCTTTCAGGTATAAATATTTAAAAACACATAACTCTGGACCAGAAATACAATGATTTATTATTTCTAAAATATTTAAATATAATTTTTGGTAAATTTCAGGATTTTTTAAAAAAAATTCAGATTCTTTTTTGTATTTTTTTTGAGAAAAAACCTCTTTCCATAAAATTTTTTTTAAATTATTTTTATCATTAAATTGTATACAATGACTATATTCGTGAACAAAAATTTTTAAAATTTCTTTTTTAAAGTTTTCTTTTTCTTTTTCATTGAGTTTTCTATAATCTTTTTTAAAAGTTAAAACAATCACATTACGACTCATTTTTTGCACAAAAGAACCAAAAGAGATTCCACTTGATTTTTTATTTTTATTAAAATTTCTTTTTGAAAAAAATAAATTAACATTTACTTTATTAAATTCTTTTTTATCAACATTCCAAAACTTAAAAACTTTATTTAAAAAAATAATAAACTTTTTATCTTCAAAAATATCCTTTATCCATTTTTCAGTTTTTTTAGCATTAAAATCAACAAAATTTGAATTTTTGATATATTCTTTTTCAAATTTATTATAATGTTTTGATTTCATTTTAAGAAAAATATCATAATCATTCAAAAAAGCACCTATAAAACTTTGAAAATATTTTTTATCAATATTATTTTTAAAAATTTTATTATCAACGTCTTTATTTTTCAAATATTCAAAAACATAAAACCAAAACAAAGCATCTTTTGTTTTTTCTTTTTTATAAAATTTTATATTATTTTTCATATTTTTATTTTATCATATTATTATAAAAAGCAGTATTTAAAAACTAAACACTGCCTTAAAACATTTTAATGTTTTTAACTTTCTTCACCTTCATAATCTCCCCATGTTCCATCTGGTGGATCTTTGGGAAAAATATCAGGACCTTCATTCACATCTGAATTATCAGGTTCATTATTAGGTGTATAATCTTTATCACCACCCCCACCAAACAATGAGTCTAAAATACCCATCTTATATACTCCTACACATTTTTGTGCGGTTTTTTCTCGAGAAAGTGATAAATATAATTAAAAATTATATTTACCTCCATGTTTAATTATATTTTTTTTTTGTTTTTGCAAATAACTTTTCCACAATAAAATAAATACAAAACTCTGTCAATTTTGACAAACCAAAATCCACATAAACTTTTCTGTATACAAACTCTTAAAATCATCTTGAAAAACTTTGTATAAAACGGTTCAAAATTCTGTATAACTTTTTTTCTTTCTGTGCAAAAACAAACCTCAAAATTCACAAAAATATTTTTCCAAAAAATAATTAACATTTTTCAAACAGAACTCACAGTTTTATCAACAAAAAAACTCCTTTTGCATACCGTAAAAAATTCATATATGTTACAATAATTAACATAACAACAGACCTTAATATAATTATTAATTAATATATAAAAATATGAAATTCAGATGTGTAAAAAAGAACTTAGAAAAAGTTTTACAAAAAGCAGAATTATTTATTGCTAAAAATGAAGAACTAGAAGTTTTATCTTGTGTTCTTTTAGAAGCAAAAAAAGGTTACTTAACAGTTGACTCTACAAACATAGATACATCTTTCAATGCAGAGCTTCCAGTTGTCACAGAACAAAACGGACAAGCTGCAATCCCGGCTGAAATTTTCTACAAAACAGTTTCAGCTATCACAGACGACGAGTTACAAATCGAACTTAAAGAAAATGTTTTAAATATTAAATCTAAAAATTCAGATATTCAAATCAACACTCTACTTTCAGAAGACTTTCCAAAAATCTCAAACAAAGAAGAAGAAAGCGATATTGAGGCCGAATTTTCTTTACCAAAAAAAGACTTCCAAACAGGACTTGAAACAACAGAATACTCAGTTTCATCTTTAAACACAAAACCAGAACTTGCATCTGTTTGTTTTAAAGCAGATAAAGAAAATATTTACTTTGTTGCCACAGACGGTTACAGACTTGCAGAAAAAACAATTCCAAACAAAAACTTAGTAAAAGACGAGTTTAAAGCATTGTTACCAAACAACACAGTTTCAGTATTTTTAAAAGTTGTAAACTTAACAGAAGACGATGTTTTAAATTTAACAATCCACAAAAACCAAATCAAAATCCAAACTGATGAGTTTACAGTTTATTCAAGATTAACAGAAGGGGACTATATTGAATATTCAAAACTTATTCCAGAAGACACAAACACATCTGTAATTGTTTTAAAACAAGATTTTCAAGATGCTATAAAACTTATCAATATTTTTGCAAACGATTTTAATCAAATTAAAATCAAAGTTCAAAACAAAAAGTTTACAATTGATACAAAAAACAACGCTGGACAAAACCAACTTTTAATCGACACAAAAACAGTCGGGGAAGATATTGAACTTTCATTTAACTACAAATATATTCAAGATGTACTTCCTTCAATTTTTACAGATTCATTTGAAATGATTTTTAACCCTGCAAAACCAGTTTTAATCAAACCAATAGGTGACAAAACTTTTAAATACATTGTAATGCCACTTTCAAGATAGAATCTGGCCCGAAAATTTATTCTTTTATTAAAATCCGTGAGGCAAGGCCTCACGGATTTTAATAAAAGAATAAATTTTCGGGCTTCCAACCCTTTTTCACCTTCCTTTAAAAAATCAACATTTTTTGCTATAATAAATCCAATGAAAAGAAACACAATAGTTAAAATAATTTTACTTGTATTTTTTATAGTATTTTTTACTTTTTTGTTTTACTATTTTTACAAACCAATAGCAGAACAAAACAAACAAACAGAAGGAAACAATACAGGAAATTCAGGTCTATTTCCTTTAGGTGGAACAGGAGGGAATAATCAAAACAACCAACAAGGGCAAGGAAAAAAACCAACAGGTCAAAACCAAACCGAAAAAGACAAATTCCAAATGCCTCGTTTAAGACAAATCTCAAAAATCCCAACAGCCGGAGCATTTATTCAGAAAATATCAAGAACAGAGATTTTTGATATCAATAAAGAAAAAAAAAGACAAGATAGAATAAATTTAGATGGAGAATACTCAGAAATCAGATTTGTTTCAATGAAAAACAACCACCTTTACAGAACTTACGATTTTACCTTGAAAAATCAAAGAATAACAAATATTACAATTCCAAAAATATTTGAAGCTTTGTTTTTTGACAAAAACCACTATATTGTAAGATATATAAATGATTTTGACGATATTAAATCATATTCAATCAAAATTTCAGACAAAACAAAAGAAGAAATTGAAGAAGAAAAACAAAATAACAAAAGTAGTAAAAACTATAAATTGAAAAAATTTGAAGGAGTTTTCTTACCTGACAATATTTTAAATTTAGCTTTAAATAAAAAAGATAAAAAAATATTTTATATAAAAGAAGAGCAAAATTCAGAATCTGATGAAAAAATAAAAGGTATAGTTTCTTCAAGACAAGCTGAAAACAAAAAAGAAATTTTCACCTCAGAACTTAAAGAATGGAATTTAAATTTCAATTCACCAAATTTTGTTTTAGTAACAACAAAACCAGCAGGTTCTGCAGACTCATACTCAATGTCCATTAACACAAAAAACGCTTCAAAAAAAGCACAATCAAAAATCAAAAAAGGACTTAACGGACTTCCAAACTACAACTTTACAAAAATTCTTTACTCATACAAAAAAGGTGATAAATATGTTTTATATATAAAAGACGTAAAAACACAAGAAGAAACAGAAATAAAAAGTGTAAATTCTATTGTAGATAAATGTGTTTGGTCAAAAAACAACATTCATATTTATTGTGCAACAACCTATAATATTACAAATGATAATCTAGAAGATTGGTACAAAGGAAAAATTTATCTAGACAACAATGGAATTTATAAAATAGATTCAAAAACAGGAAATAATATTTATGTTTTTGAAAGTGGAAATTATAATCAAAACTTCGATATTGTAGACTTACAATTAGACGATTTAGAAAAATATTTGTATTTTAAAGACAAAAAAACAGATTTTTATTGGTCATACAAAATCAAAGAAGAACCAAAAAAGAAAAAAGAAGAGGAAAATAAAGATAAAAATCAATAATATTTTTCAAAAATACCCAATTAAAAATTAAAAAAGCAACCGAGGTTGTTTTTTTTCTTTCTAATTTTAAACCATTTTAAAAAACTTGTAAAAAACCCCAAAACTTGTTAAAATCACTTTATGAATATAACAATTTTTAAAAATAAATTCAGAAAAAAGATTTTTTTTCTTATTTTC
>PDWI01004070.1_pt1 | contig 19992 bp, 14 predicted proteins | sample 1430891 | NCBI WGS metagenome assembly PDWI01 (sample SAMN01162508, study PRJNA174530) | Oral metagenome, whole genome shotgun sequencing project. | biome: Marine environment; feature: Marine mammal; material: Swab sample of the gingival sulcus; isolation source: swab sample of gingival sulcus...
CCTCATAACCAGGTTCTGTTTGGGGTCAAGAGAAACAATGCCAATACCTCTGGCAAATTTCTGCAGCTCCTGTTCAGACTCTTCCAGTTTTATCTGGGCTGCCTCAATCTGCTTGCTCAGGAATCTGCTCGCATCCTGTGACATCTTCAGCTTGTTATCCATTGTCATATTGACAAATTCATCCATTGCCGTATTGGTAACATCCGAGGCAAGACCAGGGGATGGGGACTGAAAGGAGACTTCAATTAACTCACTGTTCTTGACTGGAGAGACGGTAAAAAGATCATGAAACCTTGTAAGAGCTCTATCTGTTCGTATCTGTGCCCTGGCATCATCATTGAGCCGGCTTACGGTACTTTGGTCTTCTTCCGGGCGGATAAACGATTTAAGGGTATCCAGCAGGCCGGCCTGTTCAGAGGGCTTGTTGTAGGATGGGTTAAAGGTTTTATTGGAGTTCAGGTCCATTCGCTCAATAACCCGTATGGCCAGCTGTTCACTCTGCAGCAGCTTGACCTGTGTCTGCTGGAACTCCCTGATCTGCAGTGAGGATGTATCAAGATCATCAAATTTTGTTATCTTTTCAGACTGGGCGGAGACCTTGAGAATACCTTTTGCCTTAAACTGGGGGGTAACGGTAAATGTATAGAGCGCGACAGAAAAGAAACAGACCAGCAGGCAGATAAGTACCAGCGTTTTTCTGCGGATAAGGGTATCCAGCAGATCTCGCAGATCAATTTCATCATCGAATTCCGGGATGACCTCCCGCACCTCGGTGGAAGGGAGGTAATTTGTTCCTCTTCCTGCTTCACGCAGCGCAAGCTCATTGCTTTCTATCTGTTTTTTTCCCGGATACTGTTCCATAAACACAACCTTTTTTGTAGGCGTAACTGCTGACAGGTAGCGGACAGCTGTTACAGCCAGGAAACTGGTAAAATTAATATGGGTAAATTCTATAGGTAACTGCGATCACGTATACATTACTGAAAAACGGCTCTGCTGCCGGTTTGTGGTTTGCGGATTTTACGTTTTTTTCTCTTTTTTTCAAGTCTCTTCAGTGTGCTGCTGCCGGTGGCAAGGGCCAGCAGTGTAACGGCATAGAAGAGATTGGCAGGCAGGCGCCAGCCGAAATCAATAAGACCATGTGCCAGAAAACTTATCAGACCGCACCAGGCGCCTGTGCCAATAACCGCAGCACGTATATTCTCTTCCGCGCGGAGCTTGTAAAGGACGTTGCAGAGGCCGGAAAAAATCCAGCAAAAGAGCAGGGCGGCCATCGGTATGCCCAGTTCAATAATCAGTTCAAGATATTCACAATGCGCCCGATCCACCAGAGCGGTTATTGGCAGCCATTTAATATATACCGAGGAGAGAAGTTCATAGGAGTCCAGCCCTATGCCCGTTAACCAGTGGTCAAGAGCCATCTGTATGGAGGAGAGATATATTGACATTCGTCCCGATGCCGAACCTCCTACCGAGGCGAACCGCGACATAACTGTATCCCAGCCAAGGATGGCGCCGAAGGAGAGGATCAACCCGAAAAAGACAACAAGGAAACCTGCCCTGATCTTTGCGGAAAAGGGGAGCAGCAAGGTAAGAAGAGAGGCGGTAAGGAGAAAGGAGAGAATCCCTCCGCGGGAGAGAGAAAATATCGCCGCCAAGACCATAAAACCGGCAAGAAATATAAAAAGAGGACCCTGGAGCTTTGTTCCGGCAAAAGCGTTAAAAAGTGATTTTGCCTTTTTGCTTTTTGACTGATGAATCTTCTCATTTCTTCGCAGAAACGGGACAATTCCCATCGCAAAAACAACCGGCCAGATCATATTCATCAGCGAGGCAAACTGGTTTTTATAGATAATGGTACCATGGGCACCGCGGCCAAAAGATTTCAGCCACAGGGTGCCAATATGCGGTTTGGCAAATTGCAGAAGCCCATAGAATGCTTCAAATGTACCTATCCCCGCAAGGATGTAGAGCACAGCCATGTAGATTTTTGCGTTGCTGTCAAATAGCTGGCGCAGGGTAATATAGTAAAAAAGCAGGGCAACAAAGCAGAGCGCGCGATAGAAGCCAAGGGTTGTCCGGTCGCTGATGGATATTCCGTTGATGACTGCCCCTGTTAACTGCTCCACCATCTGCATCCTTTCCGCCCTTGCGGGCGAGAGGATGTCAATCAGCCAGAGGGGCAGGGGCACGGCCTGGAGCGCAACATAGAGAATCAGTGCTATTGGTATAAAAAGCGAAAGATTGAGATGTGAAGAGATGGCGTCGCTGTGTATAAGCAGCCAGCCGCCAAAGAGTACCAGCATAACCGCATGAAAGGTCCCCTGAACTATAGGGTGGACTGCACCAAAAAGCAGGGGCATACCGGCAAGCAGGGCATAGACAAGCCAGGTTATGGCACGGTTTATATGGATATCACTTAAAAAAGTAATCTTCACAAGGACAGATCCCGGCTATGACTATTTTTCAGGATTGCTGAAACTCACCCCTGTCCCCATAAAACCAATGGTAAGACCGGAGCCGGAAAAGATCTTTCCCGCGGTGCTCGATTCGGCATAGATGATATCCTGATCCTTAAGCAGAAGGGTATCGCCAACTCCTGCCTGTAAATCGCCATAGCTGAGGCTGACAATCTCCCTTTTCTGACCGCGGCCCATAAAACGGATAAGTTTGATGCTGTCATCGTCAGCGTATCCGGCCAGACCGCCTGCCTGGGCGATGGCCTCGGTAATGGTCATATTGTTGCTTAGCGGATAGATGCCCGGGTTGCGAATGGCACCATCGATAAAGCATTTTCCTGATTCGGGAATAAAAACGATATCTCCGCCCTTAACAACATAGTTTAGCCCCATATTGCCATTTTTTACCAGATCCTCAATATCAATACGGTAGTCAACGGCCTTGCCTGTTTTGGGATTTCTGCGGGTGAGAAAGGCAAAGGAACCGGCATCCTTTTTCAGCCCGCCGCCAAGAGCCAGAACATCAAGCAGCCTTTTCTGGGAGATATAGTCATAGGTGCCGGGGGTGTTGATGGCCCCGACCAGGGTGATCTGTTTACTGAGATGTTCTTCAATATAGACAGAGACATGCGGATCATGAATATATTGTGCCGCGTAGCTCTTCTCAATATCCTGTTCCACCTCAGTCGCCGTCCGGTTGATAACCTTTACTGCCCCGATAAGGGGGACATTGATATAGCCCCTGGAGGAGACCCGGACAACAGTATTTAACTCTTCGGCTTCAAGCACGCTGATTTTCAGCAGGTCTCCGGCACCAAGGAGATAGTCTGTGGTGCTTGTCTCTTCCAGCGAGAGCTCTTCTCCAACCACCACTATCTTGTTGAGATTTGTCGGAAGTTTTTTTTGGGCACTCTCTTCCTGGAACTTTTCCAGCGTAGTTGTTGCTTCAAACCGTTCCTTGCTGCAGGCAGAAAAGAGCAGTGCGGACAAGAGGATAAACAGGAGAAAGGGAACTGTTGGCGGTATGGATATTTTTTTTCGCAGCATAGAGTCACTTCCAATCAAAAAATAAAAAAAAAATAATCTCTTAACCATTTTCTGCAGAAAAGCTGGCGTTCGCATTTCAGGGAAGTTTCCTCGCCTGCGCGGCAGCCTCTACGCAGTGTCCGGAAAGTAGAACAGGATCACCAGAAAGACGTTGCACATATAAAAAAGGGGAACCCCGCCTTTATCGCGGGCAAGCTCCCCTTTTTCCATAAACTACGGCTTATGATCTGCGTTATATGCTTGGGCTGACGGGTTGTCCGCCACCCGGCTTTTTGGCCGGCTTTTTCCCAGGTTTTTTGCCAGGCGTTGCTCCCGCAGGAGGACTCTGTACCTTGTCGTCGTCATCGTCATCTGAAGATGCTATCGCAACGGCAACACCTCCGGCAACGACTGCTCCCGCAACAGCAACCGCTGTCATGCTGACACCCCCTATGGTGGCGCCACCAGCAGCCGCGCCAGCAGTGGCCGCGCCGCCAGCTGCCGCCGCCTCAGATCCTCCGGCAACTGCCCCGGCTGCTGCCGCATCGGGGTTAACAGCAAGAATGATCTTGTTGCCGGCAGTCACTGCCTGCATACCATCAGCTGTTGCGAAGACAAGCTTGCCCTCGGTAACCGAGATATGAGTTGCGCCTTCCGCATCGACAACCACAGAACCCTTGACAACAGGCTGGCTGGCCGCATCGAAAACAACATCCGCCACACTGTACGCGCCATCAGGGGTAACAAACGTGATTGTGCGGCTGTTGTTGGTTATGGTATAGTCAACCTTGCCCTCCTTGATATAGAGATTGAAGGTATCATCAGCACTGTCAACAGCGATCCTGGCACCATCACTGCCGATCAGGGAGATCCCTTCAGATTTAACAATGCAGCGACCCTGGCAGGTAAACAGTACACCATCTTCAATGGGGTTCTGTCCGCTGAGAGTGCTTACCAGCTCTCCGCCTTTATAGACAGAAACATTACCTGTTACCACACTTCCACCTGCCGCAAAGCCAGATGTCGCAACAAAAAACGACATCGCTGCACCAAGAGCAACCGCCTTCAGAAAACTCTTTTTCATGTTAATTTCTCCTTGTAAAGAGTAGCAAAATTTCCCTGGACCTTTCCGGGAAGGACAAATGATCGGCCAATGTAAAACAATTGCTTCAGAAAAACAACTCATTATTTCTCTTCGATCAATATTTTTACTTCCAGACCGGAAAAATCCAGATCGAGGTTTGAGGCCCCTGTCGTTTCGGCAGAAAACCTCTCTTCTGTAAAGTATTCGGTAAACCTTGAAGAATTCTTTAGCATAATTTTTGCCCGCACAGGATATGGCAGAGTATTCGCGCAGAGCAGCATGCCTGTTTCAGCCCGCTTTCTTGCCGCGCAATGTACCGCTTTTGCTCCTGTGGGATCAACTCTATAGCGGGAAACCATTTTAACGACAGGCGGTGTTTCCTCCTCACTGGTAAACCAGAGCCGCAGGCTGTTAAGCCGCTGCAGCACCGCGGTAAGATCCCTCAGCCCCTGTTCCGTTTGCGAGATTTCGGCAAAGGTGAAAAAATAGATACCCCGGCTGCCGTGGATAACGGAGAGGAGTGCCAGATTATACATCTCCCTGTAATCAGGCCGTCTTGACCATCCATAGGCCGCATGTCTGCCGCCGCCAAAGGCCTGAATCACCGACATCAGACGCTGGTCACCCACATAGGCGGCAGCCTCATCCATTGAGTCGGAAAGCCAGCTCATCGGCATGGAGGGTACGGGGTACTGGTCCATCATGAAATAGTCGGCACTGTCGGCATAAAACGGCACGGTCCGGGGGCGGACAACGGCCATCATCGTTGGCGATTCCGGAAAGTACTGTTTGATAATGCGCTGTATATCCCCGGTTTTCCATTCCGGGACTGAGCGTAATGCCGGCTCATCGTTAACATAGAAGAGAAACTCTTTCTGCCTGAGCAGTGCAGCATACTCTTTCAGCGCCCTCTGCAGCTTCTCCGGTTGATGCGGGACAGAGAAGGTGCAGCGGATATTGTTGGTAAGGCAAGCCTCTATATTCTCTCTGGTCAGTCCAATAACCGCGGTATTTACTCCCAGCTTTTTAAGGGCTGCAAGATTTTCTGCGTTGCCGCCATAGACGCCTATGGGAAAGAACTTTTGCGGGTTGTCTGGCACAGCAGGGAGCGGGGCAGCGGTATTGTCCTGCCATGGTTTAAGCTGCGGATTTCTGATAGAGATCGGCGTGTCCTGATATCTGCTGGTAAAGGAGAACCTTGATTCTCCCCCACTTTGCTGCGGGCAGGTGATGATATCCTTTACAAGTTGATATTTGCCGGTGGTGCGATGGGTATTAAGCAGATACTCTTCTCCCCACAGGGTGATTTCCGGATACGCCCGTGGATTTTCTCTGTTATCGCGTAAAAACTCGGCGGAGAAAAGATACTGTTGTCCCGGAGTGCAGGCCGCCAGCGGCACTGACAGCTTTTTTTTCTCCCCGGGAAGAGGGGGCAGCAGGCTTGTCTGTGGAGAGAAGCTGCCAAGAGCTGTCCATAGTGCCTCGTTCATATCCTTCATTGAATAGACGATAACATCTGCGGCACCGCTTTTTTTTACTTCGTCCAGGGTGATGCTGAATTCCTGTTTATCAACATCTCTACTCTGGATTACTGGCCAGGTCTGAACCCTCTCCCTCTCTCCCATATTCTGAAAGTAGCGGCTGATCTCTCCCACCCATGATGTCGGCTGCTGAACCATACGGTGATAGACCATTGGCGAGAAGACATCAACATGGCGGGCCATCGCTTCCGCGTCCTGGGCAAGTGAGGAGACAATCGCACCGTCAAAATCGGATTTACGCCAGGGAACCAGAAAGGCTCCCAGCTTGATTCTCTCCGCTTTTGCCAGAGCCGCTGGCTGATAGTTATCAATGATCTCTCTGGCTTCTCTGACAAAAGAGAGGATCTGCTCCCTTTTCCACTGCTGCCATTTCTCTGACGCATGCTGGTCTATCCATGTCGCTTTCTGCCGGGTGGTGATCAGCGCTGGCGGGAGAGTTGTTGCCGTTTCCTGCTGAAACAGCGTCAGGCATCTGTTGCAGTAGCAGGTTTTGGGGATAAACGGCTGCTCTTCCTCCCATCTGCCGGGGTAGCGAATAAAATCAAGCCATATCCCGGAGATTTTCCGTTCTTTGGAGAAATTCTCCAGCCATTGTTGCAGCGTGTTCAGCTGTTGCTGGCGCCAGCCTTTATGACTGGGGCAGATGCCGCCATATTCTGCCCGCAGTTTTTCGCCGTTTGCCAAAACGGGAACCGCGTCCGGAAACTGTTGCCAGCCGCCGCTGCCGCCAAAGGCGTTTAAGGTAAGAAAGACCTCTCTGTTTTGCTGAGAGCTGATCCACTCCCTGCTGGCCGCTCCCCACACCCTTGTAACAGCGTGTTCTGCCAGCTCCGGGGGATTTCCATACACACCATAAACGCCTGCTGCGTATGCCGGCAGAATCAGAAAGAATGAGGGCAGCCAGCAGCCGAGAAGAAGCGTTTTTTTGGGGGAACTTTTCAGCCGCATGGTAAAAGGACCTTTTTCAGAAAGAGAACCATTTTTTCTTTTTGGCTGCGCTGTAGAGGGCGACCTGATTTCTTCCCGCCTCCTTTGCCGAATAGAGCGCGCTGTCTGCCCGGCCGATAAAATCGCCCTTGCTGAAATTATCTTCAGCCGTTGGTCTGCCGGCAGAGACGCCAAAGGAGGCGGTAACATGATACTCCGTATCATTTTCGGTGAAGGTGTGTTCCTCTATGATATTGCGCAGCTTTTCAGCGACAATCATGCCGGTTTCGGCATCGGTATCCGGCAGCAGGATAACAAACTCCTCGCCGCCGTATCGTGATAGAATATCGTATTTACGCAGATTTTTTTCAAGAACTCTGGCAAATTCAACGAGGATAAAATCGCCGGTCTGATGACCGTAGGTATCGTTGAATTTTTTGAAATGGTCGATATCGATCAGCAGCAGGGCAATGGATGTCTCCGTTCTTGTTGCCCGTTCAATCTCCTGCTCCAGCGAGTTCTGGAAATAGCGGTGGTTAAACACCCCCGTCAGCCCATCTATATTGGCGAGGTTGGCAAGGATCCGGTTTTTTTCCTCCAGCTCCTGCATCAGTTTTTCCAGCCGGACCTTGGCGAAAACAAGCTCCTTGTTCATCTGATCGTAGTCAAGATTGATCAGGCTGAGCCTGATATTTGCCTCCTGGAGAATCTCCTGCACAGACTTTGTGTTTTGTATCTTCAGGTCAAAATATCCTCCGGCTTCGGCATAGAGCATATGAATATTTTCAAGGATATCTTCAATGTCTTCCGGCTTGAGCTTCAACAGGCGCGATGCCTCCAGCCGGAACTGTTTATGAAATTCCTGGGGATTATCCTCCGCAAAAAGGATGCTGCTGAGCAGATCGGCAAGATAGACCGCTGCCGTGGTTTGTTTTATCTTCTTATCCGAACCTTTATATCCTCTCGGATCGTCATGGTATTTGATGGGAAGCGAAAGAATATCCGGAAAGCCCCAGTGGACAGCAACAGCGGCTCCCACCTCAGCATTGGTCATGCCAAATATCTCCATCTCTGTCTCTTGCTGGCTGCCGCCTTTTTCAAGTTGCTGCAGTACCTTCTCATAGCGGTCGGGAAAGGTGGTTGCCAGAATCAGTTCTCCGAGGTTTTGCAGCAGGCCGGAGATAAAGACATCGTCACTGTCAGCGTTTTTCACATGTTTTAAGATAAACTGCGCCGCCACCGCTGAGGCGAGGGATTTCTCCCAGAACCTGGTGAAGTTAAAGATGCTCTTTTTCTTTTTTCTGTTCATACTTAAAAAGGAGAAAGAGAGAACCAGGCTTCTCACCGCATTCATGCCAAGGATGGTGACCGCCTGGTTTATTGAACCGATCTGCTGCGAGAAGCCGTAAAACGATGAATTGCAGATCTTCAGGATCTTTGTCGAAAGGGCGATATCCTGAGAAACGAGCTCACCGATATCTTCCAGTGTGGTATCTTCCCTGGCGGTAAGCTGAATAAGCCTTGAGGCAACATTGGGCAGGGTGGGCAGCTCTTTTGATTCCAGAATTTCAGTGATCATCTTGTCGTTACTCATTGTTTTCCAACGGTAGAGGGTTATAAAAAATGCAGGTAAACACCAGCTTGCAGTGTAGCATATTGCAGGGTAAGGAGAAAATGTTTTCTTGCACTTTCTGTCTTATGCAGAATACGGTTTGAAAACAGACGGTAGTGTCCCGAAGTTCCGTATTTCATGCTTTGTTATGGCTGAAGGCTGTCTGGTTCAGCCATGCTGGTTTATCAGGGCTGGGGGTAGCTGCTGACTCCGCCCCGCGGATTATCAAAAACAAGCGTCTCTCTTGACAGTTGCCGTATATAGTTGGGAGTAAGGGGCACCTTCCCTGTGCCATCCGGGGAATCTATGGCAAAGGTCGGAATTGCCATACCGCTTGTTGTCGCGTAGAGATGGCGCATAATCGCAAGTCCTGTCTCAATTGGGGTGCGAAAATGGTTGGTGCCCAGACTGAGATCTCCCTGAAAAAGGTAGTATGGTCTTACCCGCGCCTGCAGCAGTCCTGCCATCAGCTGTTCGATGATCTGCGGCGAGTCATTGATCCCTTTAAGCAGCACGGTCTGGCAGCCGAGGGGGATGCCGCCATCGGCAAGTTTGCGGCAGGCCTCTCTGGCTTCCGCGCTTAACTCCCTTGGATGGTTGAACTGGGTGTTCAGATAGAGAGGGTGGTATTTTTTCAGTATATTAACAAGATTATCAGTAATTCTCATCGGCAGGGTGGAGAGAACCCGGCTGCCAATACGGATAACTGTAATATTGGGCAGCTGATACAGTTGATGCAGGATCTGATCCAGCCGTTCATCCGGCAGCAGCAGCGGGTCGCCCCCTGACAGCAGAACCTCTCTCACCTCCTGATGCTGCCGCAGATAGGCGCAGGCCTTGTTGAGATCATCTGCACCAATTTTCATCCTTGTACTGCTGCCCACCTTCCTTTTTCTGGTGCAGAACCGGCAGTACATCGCGCACTGGTTTGCGACCAGCAGCAGAACCCTGTCCGGATATTTATGCACCAGATTGGGCACCGGGCTCTGGCTCTCTTCTCCCAGCGGATCATGGATACAGGTGCAATCCCCGCTTTCGCTTATGCCGGGGACGGCCTGCAGCCAGAGAGGATCGCCAACTTCTTCAAGCAGATTGAGAAAATAAGGGTTTATTCGCATCGGAAAATCTGCTATTACCTTGTTAAGCAGGGCAGGGTTCTCTGCCGGTTGCAGTTTTGTCGGCAGGGCGCTGATGCTGGTAATACTTTTCTGCAGGATTTTTTGCCATTCTTCCATGGGCTGGTATAAGGGTAAAAGGCTGGTCGATGGTGATCACGCCTGGAGGTGAATTTTTAACTGGAGAGGTTATGTTTGCAAATCTGTTTCGTTTTAAATACGACGAATATGGTAATACCAGAGAGCTTTGTGTTTATGCGAGCGGGGCTTCTGTCCGCTCGTCCAACTATCTTAACAAGGGAACTGCCTTCAGTGCAGAGGAGCGCATCCAGCTGGGGCTCGACGGCTCCCTGCCTGCCGGGACAAGAACTCTTGAACAACAGGTTGCGGGGGCAAAACAGCAGGTTGCAGTCCGTAAGGACGATCTGGAAAAATACACATTTTTCCGGGAACTTTTCGGGCGCAATGTAACCCTTGCTCACGCCCTTATCAAAACAGATCTGCCCCGCTTTATCAAGATTATTTATACGCCCACCGTCGGTCGTGCCGTGCAGACCTACTCCTCGCTGTTTCGTCAGGCGCATGGGGTCCATCTGCATCCGGGCAATATTAACCGGGCAGAGGATATCCTGCGCCGTTTCTCCCATCGGGATATTCGGGTTGCGGTGGTGACCGATAACCAGGGTATCCTGGGGATTGGTGATCAGGGCGCAGGGGGAATTGCCGTCTGTCTCGGTAAGCTTATGATCTACACCCAGGGCGCCGGCATTGCCCCCTGGCACTGTCTGCCGATAACCCTTGATGTGGGAACGGACAATCAGGCGCTGCTGGAGGACGAGCAGTATCTTGGCTGGCGGCACCGCCGGCTGGAGGGGGAGGAGTACCTCTCTTTTATCGGCAGGTTTGTGCGGGCCTTTCGCAATGTTTTTCCGAGCGCTCTCTGTCAGTGGGAGGATTTTTCCACGGCAAACGCGTTCTCTATCTGCGCCGCCTTTCATGATGAGATAATCTCGTTTAACGATGACGCGCGGGGGACGGGCGCGGCGGCCCTTGCCACTATCCTTTCCGCGATGAAGGTGAAGAAGAAAAAACTGCAGGATCAGAATTTCCTTATTCATGGCGATGGTGCCGGCGCTCTCGGTACTGCCGCCCAGATAAAGCGGGCGCTGGTGGATACCGGGCTTGATGAGAAGGAGGCGTGCGACAAGATATTTATCATGCGTGAAGACGGGCTGTTGACAAGAGAGAAGGAGATGGCCTTTTTTACCGCCAAATTTGCCAAGGATCCTCAGCGGTTTCCATGGATGAAAGAGGTTGATACCACTGATGCGGCGGCGATCATCCGCCACGCGGCAGTAACAACCCTGATAGGGACAACAGGGGATAACGCATTTTTCACCGATCCAGTCGCTGCCGAGCTGAAAAAGCAGACCAGCCGGCCAGTGGTACTGCTGCTGTTTCAACATGCGTTCACCCCTGAGCGTTTTTGTCAGAATTTCAGCCGCTGGTCTGGTGAGGGCTTTTTAATGGCGGCGGGACACTCCTGCCGTGAGATTGATGAACTGGAGTGTTCTTATGAGGTGAGCCAGTGTAACAGCGCAATGATTTTTCCAGGTGTTGCCCTGGGGGTACTGGTCTCCGGGGCAAGGGAGGTACTACCCCAGTTCTTTGATATTGCCGCAGAGACCGTCTCGGCGATGGTGCCAAAGGATGAGCTGGAAAAAGGCAGGCTGATGCCGAGGATCAGTGAGCTTGCCGATGTCGCCCAGAAGGTTGCGCTGGCGGTCGCCATGTGCGCGGTGGAGTGCGGAGTCTCCCGCCCCTGTGTCTATTCCGATTTTGCCCATAACAACGATAAAACAAGGATGGCGAGACTGATCGACCGTATTCGCTGGCAGCCGCAGTATCTGCCGCTGACACCGCAATGAGTATCAACGGGGCGGGCTTGCTGTTCCCGCTCCGCTTCATTCGTCGTACAGAACCTGCGCGTAGCGGTTAAGAAGCTGCTGTTCGCGGGCGGCCATCTCTTCCGCCTCCTGCCGGGAGCGTTCATGATCCATGCCGCAGAGATGGAGGAGCCCGTGGATAATCAGCCAGCAGAGGCGGCGGGAGACGCTGACATTGTACTGCCTCGCCTCTTCTGCGGCGGTATCAAGGGAGATGATAATATCGCCAAGTTCATGGATCGGCAGCTCGGCAAGAGCTGGTTCGGCGCCATCGGCGAAGGGGAAGGAGAGGACGTTGGTGGCCCTGTCTTTCTGCCGGTAGCGGTGATTCATCTCCCTGATCCTGTTATCATCAACGAGAACAACGGAGAGGGAGAATTCCGGTTTGCCAACGGCCTGCAGCAGGCTGTCACAAAATAGAGCGGTCTTCTCCTTGTTCAGGCGGAATTTCTGCTTGCCCGGATAGAGGGAGCTGATTGTTGTGGTCATGGCTTCTGTTTATTGGCGTAGGCCTCGATGATCTTCTGCACCAGATGATGGCGGACGATATCATCCCGGTTAAAGCCGCAGAAGCGGATTCCATCTATTCCCTTTAACAGTTTCTGTGCCTCCAGCAGGCCGGACTGGTTCCGGCTGGGCAGGTCGATCTGGGTGGTGTCGCCGGTGATCGCTGCCCGTGAATCAAAGCCGATACGGGTTAGCAGCATCTTCATCTGTTCATGGGTGGTATTCTGTGCTTCATCAAGAATGATAAAGGCGTTGCTCAGGGTGCGGCCCCGCATAAAGGCAAGGGGCGCGATCTCGATTACACCCTGTTCAATCAGTCCCAGCGCCCTGTCAGCCCCGAGCAGGGCGGTAAGGGAATCAAGCAGCGGGCGGAGGTAGGGGTTGATCTTCTGTGCCAGATCGCCGGGCAGAAATCCCAGCTTCTCTCCAGCCTCTACTGCCGGCCGGGTAAGCACAATACTCTGTACCTGGCCGGTGGTCAGCGCCGCAACTGCCATTGCCACCGCGAGAAAGGTCTTTCCGGTTCCGGCCGGGCCGATGCCAAAAACGATATCCGCTGTTCTCAGCGCATCGATATAGCGCTTCTGGTTGGGCGTTTTCGGAGAGACGATCTGGTTCTTGGTGGAGATATAGACCTTGTCAAGGAAGATATCGGCCAGCTGGCTCTCCGGGTCGCGTTCCAGGGTCTTTACCGCAAAGGCGATATCGTTCTCATAGAGAGGGTAGCCCTGTCCCACCATCTGGTAGAGCTGCTGCAGCAGATTGGCTGCAAGCCCTGTCTCATGGGGCAGGCCGCTGATACGCAGCTGTGAGCCCCGCGTCTGGATCGAGACTCCGGTGGCTCTCTCCAGCGCGAGCAGGTTGGCGTTAAGGTCGCCATAAAGCAGCAGCGCCCGGGTATTGTCGGCAAGCTCAATGATCCTGGTATGCGGCTCACCCATCACTCTTTTTCCGCAGAGAGGGTATCGATCATCTGCTGAAAGGCCTCCACCGAGCGGTCGCCGAGATGCCAGCCATTGATAAAGATTGTTGGCGTGCCTTCCACCGCGGCCCTCTGCGCGTCGTACATATCCTGTTGCAGGGCTTTGGTGGTCTCGGGTGCCTGCATATCTTTTTCAAATTGCGCCATATCAAGCTGCAGCTCCCTGGCAAAGGCATGAAACTTTTCCGGGGTGAGCTTCTCCGCGGCAAACAGTTTGTCGTGATATGCCCAGAATTTACCCTGATTCTTCGCCGCGATCGCGGCTCGTGCAGCACCTTCAGCCATATTATGGATAGCAATTAACGGCATGTTTTTAAAGAAGATGCGCACCTTTCCCTGGTTGTTTTTCTCTATTTCGTCCAGTACCGGCGGCAGCTTCTTGCAGTATGGACACTGAAAATCGGTGAAGATAACAATGGAAATCGGTGCGTCCTTATCTCCTTTCATCGGCGCGCCGGTGGTGTCGATGGTCTGCTGGAAGACGATGGATGCAGTGCTGAAGCTCTTTTTGTTGTTGTTAAACAGGTAGAGCTTGTCACCAACAGGTGAGATATCGATATGAGTGATTCCCGCATCAACCGGCATAACACCGACAAGCTCTCCTTTGGCGGTGAAGATCTGTATCTGTTTGTTGCCGGTAAGAAAAAAGACATGTTTTCCATCCAGCGAGTGAACCATATCAAGAATTTCTGCATCTATCTCCCAGGAAGGATCATACTGCCAGCGAATCTGCTTATGGTGGCCGCCTTCACTCTCCGGGAGTATCGCCAGTGAGTATCCGGGCAGGCCGAGTATAATGGCAAGGAGAAAAAAAGTTTTTATAACTAACTGTTTTTCTTGTTTATTCCTCATTATCATAATGCTCCTTGTGTTGATGTTATAGAATTGACCAGAAGACTACACGAAAATAGTTCCTTATCTGGAATTTGCAAGAAGAGAAAAGTCTTTTCCGGCGGGAGAGTTACGCTGATTTTGCAAGTCTTCCTGCTGCCGTAAGTTAAACTTGACACTGATAGAGATTTACGGTAAGAGATAGCGTTTCGCAAGTGTTATCTTATCGGGTGCGAGGGTGGCGGAATTGGTAGACGCACCAGACTTAGGATCTGGCGCCTTTGGTGTGGGGGTTCGACTCCCCCCTCTCGCACCATCCTGATTTTATTCGAAATACGGTTTGAAGGCAGACGTTAATATCCTGAAATTCCGATTTTCATACGTTGTTATGGCTGCAGGCTGCCCGGTCCAGCCATGCTGGTTTATAGAGCATGCCCCTTTTCCGGGGTTTTTTTATTTTTTTTAACGAGGGTGAACCTGAATGGATGTACAAGTTGAAGAGTTAAGCACTCTTACCAGAAAATTGACGATAACCCTGCCAGCGGATGTTGTGCAGCCGCGCTTGAATGAGGCGTACGATAGATTGAAACGGGAGGTGCGCATAAAAGGCTTTCGCCGCGGCAAGGTGCCCCGTAATGTTATTGTCAAATATTACAGGGAGCAGGTAGAGGGTGAAACCGGTGAGAAACTGGTGCAGGAGAACTACTTCGACGCGGTGGAGCAGCATAAGGTTGATCCTGTCACTCATCCGGAAATAAAGGATATCAGCTATGGTGATGACGGCGGTTTTACCTTTGTTGCCGAAGTGGATATTCGTCCGGAGTTCGAGCTTGGTCAATATAAGGGGCTGGAGATTGTCAAGCCCGAGGTTGAGGTTTCGGCAGAGGAGGTTAACGCGGATCTCGCATCGATGCAGAAGTCGATGGCCCCCCTGCAGGTGGTAGACGGGCGGCCCGTGCAGCAGGGAGATACCGTCACTGTTGATTTTCAGGGCTTTCATAACGGCACAGCCCTGGCCCAGGTAAAGCAGGAAGGGTATGCGGTGGAGATTGGCAGCGGTGTGATGGGTGAAGAGTTCGAAGCAAAGCTGGTCGGTATGGAGAAGGGAGAGGAGGGGAGTCATGAGGTCGATTTCCCCGCAACCCATCCCAATCCGATGCTTAAGGGGAAAAAGGTTGAGTTCCGTATCAATATAAAGGAGATACAGGAGAAGGTCCTCCCCGCCCTTGATGATGAATTTGCCAAAAAGGCCGATACGCAGTGCAGCACGCTGGAGGAGCTGAAAGAGTCTGTGAAAAAACGGTTGGCCGGGATAAAAGAGGCGGAGGCCGAAGGTGCTGTCAGCGATAATCTGGTGGACAGATTACTGGAATCCCATGAGTTTGAAGTGCCGAAACGGCTGGTGGCATTTGAGATTGAACAGATGATCAAACAGACGGAAAAACAGTTTGAGCAGATGGGTGTCAGCCTCGAGGCTGCCGGCTTGAACAGGGAGCGTATGGCAGAGCAGAACGCCCCGGTTGCCACCAAGCGGGTGCGTGGTGATTTTATCCTGAAAAAGATTGCCGAAGTCGAAGAGATCAAGGTGGAAGATGAGGATATGGATCGCGGCTTCAAACGCATTGGCGACCGCTATAATATGTCTGTTGCCGAGGTGAAGGGTTTTTTCAAGAACAGGGATGATCTGCTGCCGTTTATAAATGAGCTCCTTAACGAGAAGATCCTTGCGTTCCTGCGTGAACACGCCGTCTTTGTTGAGGCTCCACCTGAGGAGAAAAAAGATGATACGACAGAAAAAGAGTAGCCGGCAGCAGCCCCTTCTCTCTTTACCGGAGTAGGATGAAAGCGACTGCATCAGGTTCAGTGGGTGGAACCTTTTGCAGTCGAATTATTTGTAAATATATATCTTGAGTTATCCTGGGAGGTTGTTATGAGTATTATCCCGATGGTTGTTGAACAGAGCCCGCGGGGAGAGAGGGCGTTTGATATCTATTCCCGGCTGCTTAAGGAACGGATTGTCTTCCTTGGTTCCGTGGTCAATGATGATGTCGCCAACCTTGTTGTTGCCCAGCTCCTCTTTCTTGAGGCGGAGGATCCGGAAAAGGATATCACGTTTTATATCAACTCTCCGGGAGGGTCTGTTACCGCGGGGATGGCCATATATGATACCATGCAGTATGTGAAGTGTGATATTGCCACCCTCTGCATGGGGCAGGCGGCCTCCATGGGAGCTTTTCTGCTTGCTGCCGGCACCGAAGGCAAGCGCTACAGTCTGACCAACGCGAGAATTATGATCCATCAGCCGATGGGCGGTTTCCAGGGGCAGGCGACAGATATCGATATCCATGCCAGAGAGATTCTGCGCATGAAGGAGAACCTGAACGCGATGCTGGCAGCGCATACCGGTCAGAGTGTTGACACTATTGCCGCCGACACAGAGCGGGATTATTTTATGAGCGCTGAAGAGGCACAGCAGTATGGTCTTGTTGATAAGGTGCTTGCCAGAAGAGAGGAGTTGACAGATGACGAAAAGAAGCTTGATTAACGACATTCTGTTACTACGGTACTGGCAGGTAATATCTTTGTTGAAATTGATGGAGAAAAATGGACAAGCAACTTCCCGACGAGGTGCAATGCTCGTTCTGCGCCAAGACGCAGAACGATGTCAAAAGGATGATTTTTGGGCCGGATGTCTGTATCTGTAACGAGTGTGTCGCGCTGTGTGATGATATCCTGAAACAGGATGCCGATGAACCGGAACGGGCGGGGATTACTGCAGGAAGAGATATCAGGGCACTTACGCCGAAGTCGATTCATCAGCATCTTGATGATTATGTCATTGGTCAGCTCTATGCCAAGAAAGTGCTCTCTGTTGCGGTGCATAACCACTATAAACGCATTGAGGCACCGGCAGAAGAGGGCGGTGTTGAACTGCAGAAATCCAATATTATTCTTATCGGCCCCACCGGTTCGGGCAAGACCCTGCTGGCACAGACCCTGGCGAGGATACTTGATGTGCCGTTCTCTATTGCTGATGCGACAACCCTTACAGAAGCCGGATATGTGGGTGAAGATGTTGAGAATATTCTGGTTTCTCTTCTGCAGGCGGCAGACTATGATCTGGAGAGGGCGCAGCGGGGGATCATCTATATAGACGAGATAGACAAGATCGCCCGTAAGGCGGACAGCGCCTCTCTGACAAGGGATGTCTCCGGGGAAGGGGTGCAGCAGGCGCTGCTGAAGATTATTGAAGGAACGGTGGCTTCCGTGCCGCCAAAAGGCGGGAGAAAGCATCCGCAGCAGGAGATGCTGCAGATCGATACCACCAATATCCTCTTTATCGCCGGTGGCGCCTTTGTTGGCCTTGACAAGGTTGTCAGCCGCAGGGGCGGTGGGAAATCGATCGGCTTTGGCGCGCGGGTCAAGGGCGATGACAAGCGCAAGATAGGTGAAATCCTGCAGCAGACCCAGCCGGAAGATCTGTTCAAGTTCGGTTTGATCCCTGAGCTGGTTGGTCGACTGCCGGTGATTGCCACCATGGAGGAGCTGGAAGAAGATGATCTGATCCGTATCCTGAAAGAGCCGAAAAATGCCCTGACCAAGCAGTATACACGCCTGTTTGAGCTGGATGGTGTCCAGCTGCGTTTTACTGAGGGTGCCCTGCAGGCGGTGGTAAAGAAAGCCATTGAGAGAAAATCCGGCGCCCGGGGTCTGCGTTCGGTGATGGAAGAGTCGATGCTTGACGTTATGTATGAACTCCCGTCAAAAAAAGGGGTACAGGAGTGTGTTGTTAACAAGGAGGTTGTCACCAGAGGAGAGTATCCGGTACTCATCTATGCGGGTGATACAGAAAAGAAGAAGCAGAAAAAGAGATAAGTTCTTATCGTTGATATATTATGTATAAACCTGCATGGCTGGAGCAAATGGCCTGGCCGGTAAAGGGAGAAATGAGACCCGGTTCAGAGACAGAATTTTCTGTCTCTGAACCGGGTCTCGGCTAAATGATGATTTTTTGAGCAAGGAGTTTCTGTGACACAGCTTTATCCATTAATGCCATTGCGAGATGTGGTTGTCTTTCCCGGGATGGTAGTGCCTCTTGTTGTCGGACGACGGCGTTCTGTTGCTGCTCTTGAAGATGCGATGAACAGGAAAACAGGGATCCTGCTCGTTACGCAGAGAAACGCCGGCACCGATAATCCTGAATCCGGCGAGTTATATGAATATGGAACGCTGGCTTCTGTAATGCAGCTGCTGCGTCTTCCTGATGGCACCATCAAGACGCTGGTTGAGGGCAGCAGCAAGGTTCGTATCCTCTCCTATGTGCCGCATGATGATTTTATGCAGGCTGAGGTGAGTCTCTGTGAAGAGGAGGAGAGTGAGCATGTCTCTACGGCGTATGCCAGAAATATGCAGCAGAGCTTTGCCAGTTATGCCGAGAGAAACCGAAAGATCAGCAAGGATGTGTTGAAATCACTGGGGACCCTGCAGGACGCGCAGAGAATCTTCAATGTGATTGTTGCCCATCTGCCGTTGAAATCTGCCGAAAAGCAGATCCTGCTGGAAGAGAAATCGCCCGCTGCCCGGTTTGAGGCGATACTGGTTATTCTGCAGCGGGAGATCGAGTTGCTGGAGGTGGAACACTCCATCAACGTCAAGGTCAAGGCAAAGATGAGCAAAAACCAGCGGGACTACTTCCTGAATGAGAAGATCCGTGAGTTTCAGTCCCAGATCAACCAGAATGAAGAGGGGCTCAATGAACTGGAGGAGCTGGAAAAAACTCTTAAAATGAAAAAAATGCCGGAAGCGGCATATAACAAGGCCGCCAAGGAGCTGGCTAAGCTGAAAAACATGCCGGCAATGTCCGCGGAGACAACGGTTGTTCGGAACTATATTGACACCGTGGTCAGCCTGCCGTGGGAGAAGAAGAGCAGATCAAGGATCGATATCAACAAGGCAGAGGAAATTTTAAACCGTGATCACTATGGTCTTGCCAAAACCAAGGAGCGGATCCTTGAATATCTTGCCGTGCAGGCGCAGGTGAAAAAACTCAAAGGGCCGATTCTCTGTCTGGTTGGTCCTCCAGGGGTGGGGAAGACCTCTATCTGCCGTTCCATTGCCGGGGCTGTCGGCAAGAAATTTGTGCGCCTCTCCCTTGGCGGAGTACGTGATGAAGCTGAGATCAGAGGGCATCGCCGCACCTATATCGGTGCGATGCCGGGGAAGATTATTCAGTCCATCCAGAAGGCTGGTGTTTCCAATCCGGTATTCTGCCTTGATGAGGTGGACAAGATGTCCACCGATTTTCGTGGTGATCCCTCTGCCGCGCTGCTGGAGGTGCTTGATCCTGAACAGAACAGCAGTTTTAACGATCATTATCTTGATCTGGATTACGATCTCTCCAACGTCTTTTTTATCACCACCGCAAACAGTCTGCACGGTATCCCCGCTCCGTTGCAGGACAGGCTGGAGATTATTACCATCAGCGGCTATACCGAAGAGGATAAACAGGAGATTGCCCGCGATTATTTGATTCCGAAGCAGCTGAAGGAGAATGGATTTAAGGCGCAGGAGATACAGCTTACCGCCGGCGCAATTCTGGAGATTATCCGCCGCTATACAAAGGAGGCGGGGGTGCGGAATCTGGAGCGCCTGATCGCCTCGTTATGCCGTAAAATTGCCAGGGACCGTCAGAAGAAGGGGGAAAAGCGCAGGGAGTACCGTATCAGTGTGCAGCGTGTTGGTAAATTTCTTGGCACCCCCAAATACCGTTATGGGCAGGCGGAAGAGCGTGATGAGGTCGGGTTGACCACCGGACTCGCCTGGACCGAGGTGGGCGGTGAACTGCTGCAGATTGAAGCGATTTTGATGCCCGGTTCCGGCAAGTTGATTATCACCGGTAAACTGGGTGATGTGATGCAGGAGTCGGCACAGGCGGCATTAAGCTATATTCGCTCGCGTGCCG
>PDWI01004073.1_pt1 | contig 19979 bp, 17 predicted proteins | sample 1430891 | NCBI WGS metagenome assembly PDWI01 (sample SAMN01162508, study PRJNA174530) | Oral metagenome, whole genome shotgun sequencing project. | biome: Marine environment; feature: Marine mammal; material: Swab sample of the gingival sulcus; isolation source: swab sample of gingival sulcus...
TTTTATAAGAAAAGCTTTTATTTATCTTAATATAAAAAAGTTAATATTTAAAATACATTGAGATTTTAATAAAAAAAGTATTGACATATAGGGAGGAAAAAATGAATAAAAAAATGATATTGTTAATAGGAATGATATTAATTACTAGCATATCATTAATTTCTTGTTCTAAAGACCATGATATTGCAATTTATGTAGAAAATAGACTAGGTGTTTCAGACAAAGAATGCAAAAAAATTATAAAGGCAAAAGATCCAGTACTTACTGACAAAGATATAAAAAATTACAATGAAAAATATATGATGTTCTTTTTAAAAGAGGATGTACTAGCAGATTATATAGATGCTGAAGAAATAGATGGAGGAAGTTTATTTCTTGATGTTAAGGGTACTGATAATACTTTTATTATAGCAGTAGATGGAAAGTTTTTATGTTCGGGTGTTGTTCAAAGAGGGGAGTTTATCGGTAATATAGAAGGCAAAATGATAATAAAAGATGCTCTAGGTGGATTAAGATTATATGCACCTGATGATATGAATTCATTTCAAAAAGAACAAAATCGTTTAAAAAAAGTATTTAAAGATATGGAGATGCTTACAGATAAAGTTTTTTATATTAAAAACAGAGATATTGATAAAGTGTATGATACAAATAAATTATGGAAAAATAAAATTAGTGATGTAAAAGAAAGTATTAAGCTAGAAGAAATTCTAAGAAATTTACATCTAGAATATACAGGGTTTAATATTAGTATTGAAAATAATAAAAATGTATTAGAAATTATAATGAAGGAAGGTGTAAAACATCCTTATGTCCTATGTACAGATGGATATATGCTTCTTGATTTGGTAGAAAACTTATCCAGAGTTGATTTTCTTTTAGATGAAAAACCAGTAGCTTATATTATTGATAAAAGCTGTAAAGAAATATTTTCTTTAGATGATATATATACCATGTATTATGAAAAAAACATAAGTAATCAAAGTTCGATATTTGATTTTTATAAAGCATTTGAAGATTTAAAAATGTAGCTCTGTACACATAAGTAGTAGATAGAGAAAGGAGCATAATGAAAAAAGTAATAATAATGATGATGATAGGATTATCTCTATTAGGATTTATGGGATGTAAAGAAAAAGTAGAAGTAGAAGAAAAAAATGAAGTAAGTACTAAAAAAGAAGACGTAAAGTATGAGAATAAGAATTATGTGAAATACGTAGATGAGAAGGATATTAATAGAGATACATCGACACTCGATAAGAGTATAAGTAAGTATTATACAAAGTTTCTTGATTATATCGCGCCAAATGGAAAGCAAATTCGAATTGTTGCGGCTGATAAAGTAACAGATGAGCAGATGCTAAAAGCGTATAATGTACTCAGCTTTTATTTAAGTGATACAAAAGATTATAGAAAAGATGCAATAGCGAATCAAATGGCAGAAAGGGGTGCGCTACTCAATATGCCAAATGGAGCAGATGGAGATGGAAATACACCGGATGGAGCATTAATGGGTCAGCCGCTTTATCAGATGGAAATTCCAGTTGCAGGAAGTACATGGTATATAGAAAATGATTATTCTCATCGTGATGCTTCTTATGAAGAAATCTTTCATATGGTTCATGATTATGGGATAGGAACAACGAAGAATCCTGGAGCTATGCCAGAAATTACAAATAAAATAAAAGAAGGAATGGATAAGGCGCTACCAAAAGAGAAAAAAGACTGGGGTAAAAAAGGTCTTTGGGGTCTTGGTTCTAGAGAGTGGATGTTAGAACTATCAAAAGAAGGCAGTTTAGAGCAGGAATATATTGTAGGTGGAATTGATTCGTACTATGGACTATGGGAAGCCTATAAAGAAAGTGATAAAGGAATGTGGGGTATGTATGTACCAAAAACAAGAGAAGATGTAAAAGAAAAAGATAATGCAGCTTATGAGATTATTACTAGTTTCTTAGGAGAAAACTTTACTTATATGGAAAGAATAGCTCCTGAATTTGAAGGAAGTTTTAAGATGCACTTTGATAAGAAGGAGCCTTATACTTATAAATCACAGTATTTATTAAATGCTAGATTAACAGGTACTAAAAATTCAAATCTTGAAGGAAATGATTTAGATAATATCCTTATTGGAAATAAAGGAAATAATATCATTGATGGAAAAGGTGGAAAGGATGTTGTTCAGTTCACTGGAGCATCTACAGAATATACGATTACAAAAGATAAGATTATAGATACGAAAGGTAGAGATGGAGAAATAGTTATTAAGAATATTGAAGTGCTCCGATTTACAGATAAAGATATCTTAGTAGAAGAAATCGAATAAAAAAGACGCTGAGAGGTTTTACTTCTTAGCGTTTTTATGTAATTGTGAACAATATTTAATATTTTTGAGCGTTTCCCATAATGATTTTATTAAAAAGTATTAAAATGTAGTAATAAAGAGACCTTACAGAAGAATTTTTTCGTTTTTTTAAGATTTTAATAGAAGAATAGGATCCTTACCTTGAATTTAAAAAATATATTGATATAATATAAAGTGGTATTAATGAATATAAGGGGGAAAAATGATATTTGCAGATAAACTAATATTACTGAGAAAGAATCATAATATGAGTAGAGAAGAATTTGCATCGAGTATAGATGCTCCATTAGAATCTGTCTTGGAATGGGAAGAAGAAAAATCAATACCAGATCTTAACACGATAATTGGTATTTCATCTCTTTTTAATGTGAGTACAGATTATCTATTAAAAGAAGAACTTGAGGAATATATTGAAAAGAAAGAAATAATGGATGTTAAAAAAATTTCTAAAGAAGAAGCAGAGAAATTTTTAGATGTATCAGAAAGGGCTGGAAGATATATCAGTTTTGCTATATTTCTTCTTATTATCTCGCCAATTGAAATGATTAATTTATTTGTAATAGGAGATATAGGAAAATATGATGTATCTTCTTATACATTAAATATAATTGGAATTTCTGTTATGGTGAGTCTTATTTTTATTTCTGTTATTCTCATCATAAAAAATATTTCAAAATTATCTAAATTTAAATATATTTCTGAAGAAGTATTTGAAATAGAGGATTCTTTATTAAAACTGTTAAGAAATGCAAAAGATGATTATAGAAAAATTTTTAGAATTCGATCTGTTATAGGGACAATCCTATGTTTTACATCTGTTCTTCCAATTTTTCTATCTACAACAATTAATAAAAATGATGATTTATTATTTTTAAATATGTTTTCAGTAACACTTGTAATGTTAGCTGCTGGAATATTTGTTCTATCTGGTGCTGATATTATGTGGGTTAGCTTTAAAAAAATACTTCAAGAAGATGAATATAGTGTAAAAAATAAAAAAAGAAGATTTGAAACTTCTCAGCCACTTTTATTTTCAATTATCTTTTGGTTATTTGCATTGGTTGGATTCTTAGGCTATAGTCTATATACGGATAGTTTTGAGTATAGCTGGATTATTTTATTAGGCGCATTATTTATATATATTATTATTATCATAGCAGCTACTTTAATTCCTAATAAGTCGAAACATGATAATAAAAACAATGTAGTCAATGAAGTAAAAGTAGAAGAAGTACTAGTAGAATCAATGGATTCTAGTACAGAAGAAATAACAGTAGAAGGAATACAAGAAATATAATAGTAAACTCTAGTATAAATGTAAGTTTATATTGGAGTTTTTTTATATCTTAAATATTGAAATTTTTGTAATTTTTTGATATAGTATATGAAATAACAATTGCAAAAATAAAATGAATGAAGGAAAAACATCAATGAGAAGAATAAAAAAAATACTCGTTGCTAATAGAGGAGAAATAGCAATAAGAATATTTAGGGCATGTAGAGAACTTGGTATTAAATCTGTAGCGATTTATTCAAAGGAAGATATTAAATCATTATTTAGAACAAAAGCAGATGAAGCCTATCTAGTTGGAAAAAATAATACACCACTTGGTGCTTATTTAGATATGGATGAAATTATTAGACTAGCACTTAAAAAAGGCGTAGATGCGATACACCCTGGATATGGTTTTTTATCAGAAAATCCTAATTTTAGCAGAAAATGTGAAGAAAATGGAATTGTTTTTATCGGTCCTACTGCAGAGATGATGGAAAAACTTGGTGATAAAATTAAATCTAAAATTGTGGCAGAGTCCATAGGAGCCTCTATTATACCAGGTGCTAAAGAGGCGATAAAATCTGAAAAAGAAGCCTATGAATTTGCAAGAAGCTGCGGTTATCCTATTATGCTGAAGGCTGCTGCTGGCGGTGGTGGTAGAGGAATGAGAATTGTCTATGATGAAAAAAATCTCATTGATGAATATAACTCTGCGAAAAGAGAGGCAGTAAAAGCCTTTAATAGTGAAGATATATTTATTGAAAAATATGTCGAATCACCAAGGCATATTGAAGTGCAGATTTTAGGTGATGGTTATGGAAATATTGTTCACCTTTATGAAAGAGACTGCTCTATACAACGAAGGCATCAGAAGGTAATAGAATATGCGCCAGCACTTAATTTAAGTGAGGAAATAAAAAACAGTTTGTATCAGGATGCGATTAAAATTGCAAAGAGTGTAAATTATAGAGGGGCAGGAACAGTTGAGTTTTTAGTGGATAAAAGTGGCAGTCATTATTTTATTGAGATGAATCCTAGAATTCAGGTAGAACATACGATTACAGAGATGGTAACAGGAATTGATATTGTTCAGGCTCAGATTCTTATTGCAGATGGTGATAGCCTTTTTGATATGGATATCAAGCAGGAAAAGATAAGTGTGAATGGATATAGTATACAGTGTAGAATAACAACAGAAGATCCAGCAAATTCCTTTCTTCCTGATACAGGGACTCTTGATGTATACAGAACAGCTTCAGGTTTTGGCATAAGACTTGATGGTGGAAATGGTTTTACAGGTGCTGTAATTAGTCCATATTATGATTCTCTTTTAGTGAAATGTACATCCTATGCAAGAACCTTTGATGATGCAATAAGGAAATCAAAAAGAGCATTAGATGAAACAATAATAAAAGGTGTTAAGACGAATATAGGATTTCTTATTAATGTTCTTAATCATGAAGATTTTAAAAAAGGACGATGTGATACGAATTTTATATCATCCAATGAAAGCATAACCGATGTAAAAAATATTGAAGACTACGAATATAAAATACTAGATCATATTAGTAAAAGAGTCATTGATAAAAAAAGAAGAGCGAAACCATATTTTGATACGCCTATTATTCCAAAAGTAGATAATAAAGAAATAACAGGAACAAGGGATTTATTTAAAAAAGAAGGAGCATCTGGCATTGTTGATTATATTAAATCAACAGATAAACTTCTTATAACCGATACAACAATGAGGGATGCTCAGCAGTCGCTGATGGCAACTAGAATTAGAACGCGTGATATGGAAAAAATTGCAAAGGCAACTTCTGTATTAGGAAAGGATTTATTCTCTCTTGAAATGTGGGGTGGAGCAACATTTGATGTATCTTACCGCTTTTTAAGAGAATCGCCATGGGAAAGACTGGATACGCTTAGAGAAAAAATACCTAATATTCTATTTCAAATGCTGATTAGAGGTTCTAATGCAGTTGGCTATAAAAATTATCCAGATAATGTGATAAGAAGGTTTATCAAAGAATCTTCAAATAGAGGAATTGATATTTTTAGAATCTTTGATGCCCTTAACTGGATAGAAGGTATGGAAGTATCTATTGATGAAGTGTTAAAACAAGGGAAGATAGCAGAAGCCTGCATTTGTTATACAGGAGATATTCTCGATGAAACAAGGGATAAATATACCCTTAATTACTATGTGAATTTAGCAAAAGAGATTGAAAGAAAAGGAACGCATATATTAGGAATTAAAGATATGTCAGCTCTTTTAAAGCCTTATGCTTCTTATAAACTGATTAAGGCACTTAAAAATGAAATCAGCATACCAATTCACTTACATACACATGATACAACAGGAAATGGGGTGGCAAGTATTTTACTTGCTGGAGAAGCGGGTGTAGATATTGTTGATACAGCACTTAGCAGTATGTCTGGGTTGACTAGTCAGCCACCTTTAAACTCTGTAATAGAAGCGCTTAAGAATACGAAAAGAGATACGGGATTTGATCCATTAAGCATGCAGAGCATTGATAATTACTGGAAGGCTATTAGACCAATTTATCAAGAGTTTGAATCGGATTTAAAATCTTCTACAGCAGAAATCTACCATTATGAAATACCTGGTGGACAGTATTCTAATTTAAAGCCTCAGGTGGAAAGTTTTGGTCTAGGTTCTAGATTTTCTGAAGTGAAAAAGATGTATAAGGAAGTAAATACGATGCTTGGTGATATTATTAAAGTGACACCTACTTCTAAAGCGGTTGGAGACCTTGCTATTTTTATGGTTCAAAATGATCTTACAAGTGAAAATATCTTAGAAAAAGGAAAGAATTTATCTTATCCAGATTCGATTGTTTCTTATTTTACTGGAATGATGGGACAGCCAGTGGGTGGATTTCCAAAAAAACTGCAAGAAATCATTGTAAAAGATAATAGAATTATTACCAAAAGACCAGGGAGTCTTTTAAAGCCATTTGACTTTGAAAAGGCAAAGGAGATCATTCATTCAGAAAGAGAAGAGGATTTACTAAGCTATGCACTTTATCCTAAAGTATTTATGGAGTATAAGAATGTTCTTGAAAAGGAAGGTAGCCTTCGAATGATGGAATCAGATGTCTTTTTTCATGGACTTCGTGAAGGAGAAACAGCAGAGATTAAAATAAAATCTGGAAAGAAAATTTTTGTAAAATTACTTGAGATTGGGAAAATTATCGATGGAAAAAGAAATTTAACCTATGAAGTAGATGGCAATCGAAGAGTATTTACCATAATAGAGGAAGATACAAAAAATGATAATACAATAATCTATGCCAATATAGAAGATGAAAATGAAATACCATCTTCTATACCAGGAAAGATTGTAAGTGTTCATGTAAAAAAAGGAGATATCATTCAAAAAGGAGATACTCTTATTGTGATGGAAGCAATGAAAATGGAAACAGTCCTCACGGCGCCAAAAGATGCGACTATTGATAAGGTATATGTATCAGCTAATGATGATGTAAAGAAACATCAACTCTTGATTAAATTAAAGGGGAATAAAATTTGATGACGATACATTATATAAAGAAATGGTTTGATAAAAGAATATATCTAGGAATTGATTAAAAGTATAAAATTTGTTATAATGAAAAACGAGGTGTGTTATGGAAAGAAGAAAATTTAAAAGATATCCATTAAAGTTAAATCTTAGTGTGACAAAACTTTATAAACAAGATAATGAATTATTAGATAATATCGATGGACATTTTGATGTTATAGATGTCTCGCAAACTGGTATTGGATTTTTATGTGATAAAGAGCTTCCAATGGATTATTATTTTAATGCAGATATTATACTTAATAATGAAGAACATTTTTATTCTGTTGTAAAGATCATAAGAGTAGAAAGAGAAGATAATGTATATCATTATGGCTGTGAATTTATCGGTCTGGCTGATATCTTATCCAGTAATGTTGAACATTTAGAAAAGAGCTTATAGCTCTTTTATTTTGGGGGAGTATGAAGAAAGGATTAAGGGATTTTACCCTAGAAGAATTAAAGGATTTAATGACTAAAAATCAGTTTAAAGCCTTTAGAGCAAAGCAGGTGTTTTCATGGATTCATAAAGGAATAGAATCCTATGATGAAATGAATAATATTCCAAAGGATTTAAAAAATTTCTTAGAGGAATATCCACTTAGAAATATGACGGTATATACTCATTTAGTATCTAAAATTGATGGGACAAAAAAATTCTTGATGAAATTAAATGATGGAAATATTATTGAATGCGTTTTAATGAAGTATAAGCATGGAAATACGATATGTGTTTCATCACAAGTTGGTTGTAGAATGAAATGTTCCTTTTGCGCTTCTGCAGTAAATGGACTAGAAAGAAATTTAACAGCAGGAGAGATACTAGGACAGATCTTTACAGTAGAGAATTTCACAGGAGAAAAAATTTCTAATATTGTCTTAATGGGCAGTGGTGAGCCACTTGATAATTTTGATGAAGTGCTTAAGTTTATAAAACTTGTAAATGATAAAGAGGGAAGAAATATATCCATGAGATCTATTACGCTTTCTACTTGTGGCGTTGTGGATAATATTTATAAATTAATGGAAGAAAAACTTCCAATCACTCTTGCTATATCACTTCATAGTATAGATAATAAAAAAAGAAGTGAGTTAATGCCAGTTAATAAAGCATATAATATTGAAACGCTTTTAAAGGCAGCAAAGGAATATGCAAATTACACTAAAAGGAGAGTCACATTTGAATATGCCCTAATTGAAGGGGTAAATGATAGCAAGGAAGATGCTAAAATACTTGCGAGTTTACTTCAAAATATTCATTGTCATGTGAATTTAATACCCATCAATCCTGTTGTAGAAAATACTTTTAAATCGACTAAAAAAGAATTTGTTTTAAATTTTGAAAAAGAATTGACGAAAAGAGGAATAAAAGCTACAATTAGGAGAGAATTGGGAACTGATATAGATGGTGCTTGCGGGCAATTAAGGAATAAACATTTATAAAAAAGACTATTAAGTTTCAATGATTTGTTGTATAATATAATTAAACATATGAAGGAGGAATATATGATTAAAATTTTAACAGGAAAAGCAGGTTCTGGAAAGACAAAAGAATTAATACAAATGGCAAATAAAGAGGTCGAAGAAATAAAAGGAAATATCGTTTATTTAGATGCAGATAAAGATCATATGTATGATTTAAAACATGAGATTCGATTCTTAAATATGAATGAATTTCCAATTAATAAAGCAGATGAATTTGTAGGATTCTTATGTGGTATAATTTCAAATAACTATGACATTCAAACAATATATGTTGATGGTTTATATAAAATGGTAGAAATGAAAGAAGAAGAGGCTGTTGCAAGTCTTGCTAAACTTGAAGTAATAGCTGATAAATTTAATATTAAATTTAATATTGGTATGAAAGATTTAGGAGAAAATGCTCCTGAAGGAATAAAAAAATATATTAAATAGGGGTTTATACTCCTTTTTTTTAGGAGGTTTTTTGAAAGGGAAGAGAAATTCAATAACAGATGTTGAGGGTGTTTTAGTAGGTCATAAAACGATTGCTAAGGGTGATATTCAAACAGGAGTGACTGCTATTACCTTAGGAGATGATATCTTTCATCATAAGATAAGAGGAAATGCCTATGTTTATAATGGCTATGGAAAGAGTATTGGTCTGATTCAGCTTATGGAGCTAAATACCATTGAAACACCAATCCTTCTTACCAATACTTTATCGACTCCTTTTGTAGCTTCTGTTTTAAATGAATATATGATTGAGCAGTATGAAGAAATCGGTGTGAGATGTACTGTCAATCCACTGGTTCTTGAATGCAATGATAGTTATTTAAATAATAATAGAAAGCAGAGTATAAAAAGAGAAGATGTACTGGAAGCCATAAATTCTTCTAGTGAAGAATTTAAATTAGGAGCAGTTGGTGCAGGAAGAGGCATGAGTTCTTATCAGCTAAAAGGTGGGATAGGAACAGCTTCAAGAATAATAGAGATTCAAGAAACGAAGTATACAATAGGCGCTTTAACTCTTACCAATATGGGTAGAATGGATGATTTAATTTATCAGGGTAAAAATCTAGGGAAAGAGATAAAAAGTCAGCTCAATATCTTATCAGAAAAAGATAAAGGCTCTATTATTATGATTCTTGCTACCGATCTTCCACTGGATTCTAATCAATTAAGAAGAATATCAAAAAGAGCGATTATGGGACTTAGTAAGACAGGGACTTACGGTGGACATGGCTCCGGAGATATTGTAATTACTTTTACAACAGATTCTCCAAAAACAGATGATATAATACAGAAAATAAATGTGTTACATGATGATTATATGGATGAGGTATTTAAAGCAGCAAATGATCTTACTCAAGAATGTGTGTATTCAGCACTTGAACATGCTGAAACTGTAGAAAGTTTTAATACGAGATATGGATTAAAGGAGTTTATATAATGGCTAGATATGAATGTGTAATATATGATGATTTTAATATTGTACTAGGTACTGTTGAAAAGACGGTCTTAGATGGCAGTGCATCTGCTCATTTAGAAGATAAAAGTGATTTATATTTAGATGATATAAGATGTTCAATTCGAGTTTTTGAACGATATAGTATGGTCGGTGGTAACAGGGTGAGTTTAAATATCACACTTGTCTCAAATGGAGAAGAAACACAGTTATCAGCTATCACTTCTGGTGGAAGTCAAGCAGTGTTTTTTAAACTGAATACTTTAGGGGAATACAGTTTTTTAGATAATTTTGTGGATGGGCTAAAAGAAAGCGATTTAAAAATTAAAACATTATATAAAGAGTAATGCCAGACAGTGTCTGGCATATTTTATAGGAATTTTTTTCCTAGATACTTTTTAATTAGTTCAGGTTCGCTAAAATCATCGATAAGATAAGATTCCCCTGTTTCTTCAAATATAACAAGGACTTCTGTATCACCATTTTTAAAATGTTTAATTACAGTATCTTCGTTAATATGTCTTATTTTATTTTGATGATGTTTTATTTTTACTTGTTCAGAAGTATATATAGCACCTGTTATTCTTATTAATTTAGTATACCTTTTCATAAAACCTCTTTTCTTTACCTGTATTATAATATAAGTTATTATTTAATACAAATAGAAAATAATAAATATTATTTATTGATAAAATTTGCTTATGGTTTAAATATGTGTAGAAAAGTTATAATAAATATAGTATAATATAGGATGTAAGAAAGAGACAAGGCTATATAAGGAGTGCTCTTAATGAAAAAAATAATGGTCTGTGTGACACAGCAAAAACAATGTGATAGGTTAATACATCGAGCGTATTCTCTAAAAAAAGATGATGATGACGAAATTTACGTTATTCATATTGTAAAGGAGAATTGGAAGTATTTTGGCAAACTAAAAGAAGCAGATGCTCTTGAATTCTTATTTGAAAAAGCAAAAGAATATGGTGCAGAGCTCAATGTATTTAAAGCAAAGGATATTGAAGGAAAGCTCGCTAGTTTTGCTGTTAAAAACAATATTGATATTGTAATTATGGGTGAATCTAGAGAACATAATACGCAGCAAAATATGATAAAAAGGCTGAAAGGAAAGGTAGATAAAGACCTTGAATTTGATATTGTTTCAAGTGAATACAAAATATAAAAATGGGCGGTAGTCCATTTTTTAATGATAGGATAGATATGGATAGATATTATAAATACTCATCATATTTAAAAAATAAATATGGGGAGAAGGTATATAAAATACCAATTAATTTACCTCTTACATGCCCGAATAGGGATGGCTCAGCTGGACGAGGTGGCTGTACATTTTGTGGAGATATAGCAACTGGTTTTGAGAGTTTAAGTAATACGCTTTCTGTGAAAGAGCAGCTAGAAAAAAATATAAAATACATTAAAGAAAAATATAAGGCGAATAAATTTATTGCATATTTTCAAAATTTTACGAATACTTATATGAGTTTAGAAGAGTTTAAAAAATATACTGAAATGGCTTGTATAGAAAATGTTGTTGAAATTTCAATATCTACAAGACCAGATTGTATTAATGATAAATATTTAGATATTTTAAAAACTCTTTCGATAGAGTATAATATAAATGTATCAATAGAATTAGGAATGCAGAGTATTAAATATGAGACACTAAAAAAAATTAATAGGGGACATTATTTTAGTGAATTTTTAGATGCAGCACTTAGAATAAAAAAATATGGATTTGAAATTGGCGTGCATCTTATTTTAAATCTGCCATGGGATACTTATGAAGATATCATAGAAACTGCAAAGATTATGTCGATATTAGATGTCAATAGTATTAAATTACATTCTTTATATATACTTAAAAATACAGAGATGGGAAAACAGTATTTAAATGATGAATTTTCAATCATTACAGAAAAAGAATATATAAAAAGAGTGATTGATTTTATAAGATATACGAAAAAAGATATTTGTTTTCAGAGATTTTTGGGTAGAGCGCCAGAAAAAGATACTTTATTTTGTAATTGGAATAAGAGTTGGAGAAAGATTCAAAATGAGATAGAAGCCGAATTATTAAATGAAGATATATATCAAGGCGATTTCTATAATTATAGGAATGGAAAAGCGGTAAATAGATTTGTTGAGGTGGAAAATGGATAAAATAATACAATGGAAGCAATTACTTCTTCCTTATGAACAGGCAGTAGAGGAATTAAAAGTTAAATTTAAATCAATAAGAAAGCAATATAGAGATTTAAGTGAATACTCTCCCATTGAATTTGTCACTGGTAGAGTAAAGAAAATATCTAGTATTATTGAAAAACAACAGCGAAGTGGAATTGCTGATGATGAAATAACAACTCTTATGGAGGATATTGCTGGTATAAGAATTATGTGTCAATTTCAAGATGATATTTATTCTGTTGTTCAAATTATAAGAGATCGTGATGGAAAAGATTTAAAGCTGGTATATGAAAAAGATTATATTAAAAATCAAAAGCAGAGTGGATATAAATCATATCATATGATTATAAAATATCCAGTTCAAACAGCTTATGGAGAAAAAGAAATACTTGCAGAGATTCAGATTAGAACGCTTGCGATGAATTTTTGGGCAACAATTGAACATTCACTTAATTATAAGTATAAGCAGAATATTCCAGATAATATAAAAGAGAGACTTCAATCATCAGCTGAAGCAGCTTCTAAATTGGATTTAGAAATGTGTGAAATAAGAAAAGAAATTATAAAAGCTCAAATGATGTTTGAAAAAAAATCAAATGTAACTAGAGAAATTGTTGATTCTATAAGAGTATTAAATAGTTTTGGTTATGAAGATAGTGCTTTATTATTCCAAGATGAACTGGATAGAATTTGTGATAAAAATGATCAAGAAATGCTTAATGATCTTTTATTTAGATTAAAAGGTTTTTTAAGAGATTTAGATATAAAGTAGAGGATGAATGAAGATATTTGCAATAGCAGATTTACATCTTAGTTTTAATGTAGATAAACCGATGAATATATTTGGAGATAATTGGGAGAGTCATCATGAAAAAATAAAAAGTGATTGGCTTAAAAAGGTTTCAGATGAAGATTATGTGCTTCTTCCTGGTGATATATCATGGGGTATTGATTTAAAAGAAGCAGATGTGGATCTTAAATGGATTGATGATCTTCCTGGGAAAAAGATTATCATAAGAGGAAATCATGATTATTGGTGGGAAACCCTTACAAAGATGAAGGGTCTTTATCAAACGATAGAGTTTATTCATAATACTTTTGTTGGGGTTGCTGATACTGCTATATGCGGAACAAGAGGATGGATTTCACCGAATAATGATAATTTTACAGAGCATGATAAAAAAATATATAATAGAGAATGTAATAGATTAAAACTTTCTTTGGATGCGGCTAAAAAAGCGGGTTATAAGAAATTCATTGTAATGATTCATTATCCACCGACAAATGAGAAAATAGAGCGCTCTAGGATGCAAGAGATAATAGAGTCTTATCAGGTGTCTACTGTGGTATATGGGCATTTACATACGAAAAAATGTCATGAAAATTGCTTAAAAGGTAATTTTAACAATGTAAATTATCATTTAGTGGCCTGTGATTATTTGGATTTTAAATTAAAGGAGATCAGTTGAATACAGAGGATTTAATAAAAAAATTTTTTGAAAATAGAGATTTTCTTATCGATGAATTTGAAGCAAAAAAAATAGATAAAACATCTTTTATTGAAAAAAATTATGAATTCATTATGAATTTAAATTTAAAACCTTTTGCATCAGAGATGGATTATAGAAAGTGTATTTATAATTATCAATATTATAATATACTAGCTAAATATAGAAATTTAGAGGCAAAGGATATAGAGTTTTTTGATAAAAAAGAATCTGAAAGATTAAAAGAAGAGGAACTTTATTATTATAAATTAAAAGATGAAGTGACTCTTTTATTTTTGAATCTTATTGATTATAAAAATGTATCGGCTTATTTTTTAAATACGAATTCAATAAGATTAGATGGGAAATTATATGAAATTGTTTTTCATGATTATGATAGAGCAATCTTTCATTCATTGGATAAGAAGATATTAAATAAATTAAGAGACCGTGATGTATTTAGTCCTGTATATAAAGATAGTGTTATATCGGATTATGTAAATTCATCGTTTTAGGAGGCATATGTTAGATAAGTATAAAGCTGTTATATTTGATTTGGATGGTACGCTAGTCGATTCTATGTGGGTGTGGAAGGATATTGATGTGGAGTTTTTAGAAAAGAGAAATTTTTCCATGCCTGATGATTTAGAAAAAGTAATTGAAGGTTTTAGTTTTACTGAAACAGCAATATATTTCAAAAATAGATTTAAACTCTCTGAAACAATTGATGAAATAAAAGAAGAATGGGTTGTAATGGCAGAAGAGTTCTATTCTAGCAAAATTAGATTAAAAGATGGGATTTTAGATCTTTTAAATCTACTGAAGAAAAATAATATTAAAATGGGTATTGCTACAAGTAATTCAAGAGAGCTTGCAGAAATGACATTAAAAGATAATGATATTTTAGATTATTTTGATATTCTGATTACATCATGTGATGTAGAAAAAGGAAAGCCTTCTCCTGATGTGTATTTAAAGGTATCGGATTCTTTAGATGTAGATCCTTTGGAATGCCTTGTATTTGAAGATACTCATGCAGGTGTTATAGGTGCTAAAAGAGCAGGAATGGATGTATATGCTGTATATGATGAGTATTCTAAGGATTTTAAAGAGGATATTCAATCCGATGCAGATAAATATTTAATAACAGTAAATGAAATTTTATAGGGGCAAGGCCCTATTTTTATATATTTAAAAAGAATAATATTTTTATATGGAGAAATATGATATAATTGCATGATGATTTTAATGTGAGGGGCTATGAAGAGAAAAGATGTAATAAGAGTAAAGATAGAAGATATTCGATTTCCATTTAAAGGAATAGGTTATCTTGATGGGAAGGAAATTCATGTTAAAAATTCGCTCCCAGGACAGCTTGTTGAAGCAAGAGTAAAGAGAAAGAAAAAAGAATATGTAGAAGCAAAATTTATAAAAGTAATTGAAGAGTCGGAGATGGAAACAACATCCTTTTGTGAGCATTTTGGAAGATGTGGGGGCTGCTCTTTTCAAACGCTGGAATACGCTACGCAGCTGGAGTTAAAAAGTACAATGCTAAAAAAAATGATTGATGATGCTGGATTGAAGGATTTTGACTATAAAGGAATTATTGCTTCTCCTAAAATTTATGAATATAGAAATAAAATGGAGTTTTCTTTTGGGGATGAAGAAAAAGAGGGTGAGTTAAGACTTGGTATGCATAAAAAGGGAAGGATGCATGATGTAGTCAATGTTTTTAACTGCCATATATGTGATAATGATTTTAGGAAAATCTCAGAAAATATTTTAGATTTTTGCATAAAAAATAATATTCCTAAATATAATAAAAGAGTTCATAAAGGAGTTCTTAGGCATTTAACAATTCGAAAGGGTTTTTATACTGGAGAGATACTAATTGCCCTTTCTGCATCAACGCAGATACCATTTCCTGATGAAGAATTTACAAGGATGCTTCTGGATTTAGAGCTTGATGGAAAGATTGTAGGAATACTAAGACTGAAAAATGATGGATTAGGTGATGCTGTTCAGGGAGAAGCACTTACTTTATATGGTAGAGATTATTATTATGAAAAGTTGATGGGACTAAAGTTCAAAGTATCCTTTTTCTCCTTTTTCCAAACAAATACAAAGGGAGCAGAGCTTTTATATTCTACCGCTATTAATATGATGGAAGATGTGGATTCTAAGGTTGTATTTGATTTATTTAGTGGAACGGGTACGATTGGACAGATTGTATCTAGAAAGGCAAAAAAAGTAGTAGGAATAGAGCTTGTTGAAGATGCTGTACTGTCAGCAAATGAAAATGTTAAAATCAATGAGATAAAAAATGCTGAATTTATTTGCGGGGATGTATTTGATAAATTAGATGATATAAAATTAAAGCCAGATATTATTATTTTAGATCCACCTAGAATGGGAATACTTGAAAAAACACTAGATAAAATAATAAGATATGGAGTAGATAATATTACTTATATTTCGTGTAATCCAAAAACATTAATGGAGAATCTAATATATCTAGAAAAACATGGATATAAATTAAAACAGCTAGTAGGAGTGGATACATTTGCTCATACGAATCATTTAGAATGTATTACGATTCTTGAAAAAGTGATAAATAAAAATTAATAATTAAACTGTGTATGTATAAAAAAACATACATAGTTTTTTTATTGGTAATAGAGAAAAAAAATCATTATTATCGATTAACAAAACGTAACATTATTAAATCTATATTACTTTATTGTAATTTATTAGGTTAAAAAATCTGATTAACTGATTTAAAATATTATTTATTAAAAATAGTTAATAAATAATGGTTATTATTTTTTAACTATTATTTTTAGTTATACATTAAAATATAATGTTATATCAATATAAATATAATACTATATAAAATCATATACATTTTAAGATAATTTAACATTTAATTATTTTTGAAAAGATTGATTTAGAGATGGATTTTTATATAATTACAATGATAATCAATATCGGTAAAGTGTTTGTTAAAGTTTACTTTTTTTACAAAGATTAAATATTTTATTGATAAAGTTAAAGTTATTTATAAGGAGGAAAATATGTTAAAAAGAATACAGCAAATAATTTCAATGTTACTCATTATAACAATGTTATTATTTAATGTAGCACCTGCAATATCATATGCAGATAATAGTGACAGTAGCAATGTCGTTGAAGATATTGAAATTGATTCACTTATTAGAAAAACAGTAGGAGGAGAGGAAATAAATCCTATCACAGGCGAAGTTTTTAAAGAAGAAGCTGAAGAACTTACAATAGCAATTTATTATGAGTCGACTGATTCAAATATGAATCTATATAAAGCATGTGAAACACGTACTGGAATTGAAATAGATGAAGTACGATATCCGCTTGTTGATTCAGTAGATGGTAAAAAAGCATTTCTTGTGTGGAACGGTGCTTTAAGAGCTTATAATAGATATAAAGTTGGAAAAGATATTATAGCAAATTTTGATGCAAAAAAAGATGGACATCAAATTAAGATTTTCTTTAGTGATAGAGAACCGTTAATTTATAAAGATAAAAATTATGTAGAAAGAACAACTTTCCCAGATGGGTATAATAAAGATACAAAGAAATGGGATTATGAAACAAATGATGGCAATACAAATGATGATAATATAAATGATGATAATACTTCAAAAATATCTGATGATTTTAAATTAGATAAGGTTGTTGTTGAGAATAATTCAACAAATGATAAAGTAGTATTTGTTGTATTTGAAAGAGAATTAGAGACAGGTGAAGATAGCAAAATTAAATCAATTGTAATTAATGGTCAAGAATACAAAGGGGAAAAAACAGTAAGTTATTATAAGCCTGATGGTTGGAAAAAGAGCTTAGAGCTTTCTGAAGCTGCAAGTATAGCAGAGCTTAAAACACCAATAGAAATAGAAATTGTATTTACAGATGATAGTAAAGTGACTAATGTAGTAAATGATGGAAATACAGGAAACGGAAATGATGAAGATAATACACCGACTGGAACACTTGCAGATCAATATCAATTAGTAACAACAGGTGTTAAAGAGGAGAACTATGTATGCTTTGCATTTGAAAAAGAAGTAGACTTTAAAATATTAGATGAAGTAGAGAAAATTAAATTAAATGGAACAGAATATACGACATTCGATACCACTTACTATTCAGGTGGAGGTTTATCATTCCATAAGAGTTTAGCAATAGATAGTAAAGAAGCTGTTACATCATATAAAGGATCAGAAACACCAAAATATAAGATTATATTTACAGATGGTAGTGTAATTACTAATATGACAGATGATAATGACAATGGAAATAGTAATGGTTCAGATGATAATAATTCAGGCAATGATGATAATTCTAATCTTGAAATAGGAACAGAAGGATATGCAAAAGATAAAGCGATTACAAAGGTTTCTCTTAATGGAAAAGGTCAAATTGTTATAGAAACAAATTTTGAAGTTAGCTTTTTTGATTCAGGAAAATTTCAAAAACTAAAAATAGGTAATAAAGAGTTTGATATATCATGGGCATTTGATTTAGTGCAAGGAGATAAAGGAATTGTATTAACTGGAAAAGATGAAGAGGGAGAAAATCCAGATAAATATCCAAATGATTATGCAAAAACAATAAATATAGATGAAAAGAATATTGTTCTTATATTTGATGATGGAAGTACATTAAAGAGAACAGTTGATCCAGATGCTAATGATGAAGTAGTAGTAACAAAATTAACTTATACTGTTGAGTATTTCAAAGATGATGAAAAATTTGACACAGTAACAGGAGAAGTAACAGAAGAAAATGCAGAAATAGCTTCAGTAGAAGATAAGTGTCCAGAAGGATATGAGTTAGATCGAGCGAGTTCAACAGCACTTCCATTTACAGTAACAAAAGATGCTAATGTAATTACAGTAAAATATGTAAAAAAGGCAGAAGATAATACACCGACAGGAAAACTTGCAGATCAGTATAAATTAGTAACAACAGGTGTTAAAGATGATAACTATGTATGTTTTGCATTTGAAAACGAAGTAGAATTTAAAATACTAGATGAAGTAGAAAAAATCGAATTAAATGGCACAGAATATACTACATTAGATACAACTTATTATTCAGGTGGAGGTTTATCATACCATAAGAGTTTAGCAATAGATAGTAAAGAAGCTGTTACATCATATAAAGGATCAGAAACACCAAAATATAAGATTGTATTTACAGATGGTAGTGTAATTACGAATATGACAGATGATAATGACAATGGAAATAGTAATGGTTCAGATGATAATAATTCAGATAATAATGATGGTCTTGAAATAGGAACAGAGGGATTTGCAAAAGATAGAGCAATTACAAAGGTTTCTATTAACCAAAAGGGTCAAGTAGTTATTGAGATGAATAAGACGTTTAATTATTGGGGAGATGCTGGGAAATTCCAAACATTAAAAGTAGGACCAAAATCTTTTGATATTCTTTGGAAATTTGATGCTACAATGGGTGACGATGGAATTATTATAACAGCATCAGAAGAATTAAACGCTTATGTAAAAACAATAAATATTGATGAAACGAATATTGTTCTTATGTTTACAGATGGTAGTACATTAAAAAGAACAGTAAATGCAGATTCAAATGATGATGAAGTGGAAGAAAAATTAACGTATACTGTTGAGTACTTCAAAGACGATGAAAAATTTGAAACAGTAACAGGTGAAGTAACAGAAGAAAATGCAGAAATAGCTTCAGTAGAAGATAAGTGTCCAGAAGGATATGAGTTAGATCAAGCGAGTTCAACAACACTTCCATTTACAGTAACAAAAGATGCTAATGTAATTACAGTAAAATATGTAAAAAAGGCAGAAGATAATACACCGACAGGAACACTTGCAGATCAGTATCAATTAGTAACAACAGGTGTTAAAGAGGAGAACTATGTATGTTTTGCATTTGAAAAAGAAGTAGAATTTAAAATACTAGATGAAGTAGAAAAAATTGAATTAAACGGCACAGAATATACGACATTTGATACCACTTACTATTCAGGTGGAGGTTTATCATTCCATAAGAGTTTAGCAATAGATAGTAAAGAAGCTGTTACATCATATAAAGAATCAGAA
>PDWI01004074.1_pt1 | contig 19978 bp, 13 predicted proteins | sample 1430891 | NCBI WGS metagenome assembly PDWI01 (sample SAMN01162508, study PRJNA174530) | Oral metagenome, whole genome shotgun sequencing project. | biome: Marine environment; feature: Marine mammal; material: Swab sample of the gingival sulcus; isolation source: swab sample of gingival sulcus...
TACTCTTTAAAAATCTCTTTTTTTCTGTCTTGACTTAATTGTACACTCATATTTTATATATTTTACTAAATTTAATTACGAAAATCTTCATTAGCGGGCACAAAGGTATTAATTATTTACAAATAAAATAATATTTGAACAAAAAAAGTCGCCATAACGAATACGGCGACTTCCTTAATTTAGAGTACTATTTTAAAATTAAAACTTATAGCCTTTGTAACTGAACAAGTAGTAATCTTCATTATCTTGAAATTCTTTGATGTCAGTACATATAAGAATGAATATATCACTTTCACCGTTAACTTCGGCTGTAGTGAATATAAATTTAGAACCAATAGTCACATTAGCAACATCTTTCTTTGTTGCTCGATTCTTTGCTTCCAACAACCCCTCTAACGTAGTGATATCATCATAAGAAACACCCTCTTCAACAACATACATTGAAGCACCGTTCTCAGGCACTATTTGCTTCGCCCACTCACTCGCATCATTCAATCCTAAATCCTGAACATCAGAATCGGTTGAACCATTTGACGACATCAATTCCCCTGTTTGTAAATCGAGGCTACCCTTAGATTTGCCATCTGCATTATACACCTTAACATCTACCTTTTCAAAGTTCAAAGGAGTTGCCGGCACTACAATATCCAAAGCGATAAGCACTGTATCTTTAAGAGCATTAACATCCTCCAAAATAAACATATATTCAGCTATCCCCTCTTCGTGGGTAGAAAAAGTTATCTCCCTTTCAAACCCTGCCTTATTGGCCTCATCTGATATCAACCAAGGATTGCTGTTGAAGTTATCTCCAAATCTTTCAAGGTCTATTTTATTCCCATCCTCGTAAATAGTCAACAATTTAAGGTCTCCTGTTCCTGTTACGGCTTTTACTTTGACAGTAACATTGCTATTACCCTCTACTGTGGCATTAGATGAAACATAACTCGTACCTGAAATCAATGATATGCTAGGCGGATCATTCTTAACTATAGGATCTTCCTTTTCACAAGACATAATTCCCATGGCAAAAAACAACAATGTCAAGGCAAAAAATAAATTAATTCTTTTCATTCGCAAAGTTTTTTAGTCATCATCTCTGATGATATTATACAATAATTAATCTTCTATTTAAAAACACTAAACGCCATTTTCTACAAAAAAGTTGGGTAACTAACTTATAAAAAATTCAACATATAGTATATTAACATATGATTAACCTCAATACTATTTCTTATTTCTTATTTTATCAACATAATGGCTCAACAACTTAGAAGCAGGCTCTCTGCCACCAAGTCCAAAAGCTAAAGCGAAGGCAACTGCAACTGCACCAAGAGTAAGACCAAAAGCAAGATTAACAATATGTCCTGCAATACCCATAGTATTAAGAGCAAATGCTATGAACAAGCCTAATATTCCAAACTTTATAATAGGAGCCATCCATTTATTGGAAGTATCACTAATCGCTTTAGATGCAACATTAGCAATAAATCCACCAACCATAATTATAATCAAGCCAAAAAGCACTTTTCCTGAGATTGCAAGAATATCATTCAATATATCACTAAAACTCTCCATTTCTAATTTATCAAGAGCTGTGATAACAGCCATAAACATGATAAAGAAAAAAGCTATGCTTCCCAACACATTTGAAAGAGATTTATTGCCCATAATTTTAGCAATTCCCATCTTCTCTGCAAGGCTATCAACGCCCGCCCCCTTCATAAGCTCTTTCAAAATATTAATAACATAAGTTCCCACGAAATAGAATACAGCCAATATAAGAGCGGCTGTAATTATCATAGGTATCGCAGAAATTATGGTCTCCAACATTTTTGTAGCAGGCTCCGATATAGCTCTTATCCCCAATGCATCAATTGCTGCTATCAACATAGGAATAAATATAATCAAGAAGATTATTTTTTTCAATAAACTAGACAAATCGATGGAACCGGTCAATCCCATTTTGTCTGAATAAGCCTCCAATGTAGCAGACAATGCTCCGACTGCCTCAGATACTACTTTAGCAATTACGTAGCCCGCAAATCCAATTATTCCTGCTTTCACAATATTAGGTATTGCTGATGTAAAAGTCTTTAACATGTCATTGAGAGGATCTAAAACACCATCTAGTCCCATCATTCCCAAGACTATGATTAGGGTATAAACCAAGACTAAATAATAAACCAACTTACCAATAAAATTATCTAAACGGAAACCATTAGACACTTTGCCACCTATTTTATCGTCAATAGATGTCTTTTTAATTATTTTAGTAACTAAAACTTTCAATATTTTAGCCACTATGTAACCTATTATTAAAACGAGTATCGCACTCAATACTCCCGGCAAAAAATCCGAGATATTATTGATTAAATTTTGTAAAAAATCCGGCATAACTAATAAATTTTAATATGATAAAAATAAAATATAAATCTTTCAGGTTCTTTGACTGAACGATAAACAAAAGGTCACTGTTTACACCAATTTTGCTTTAAAATTAATCTCTAAAAAATTATTTAATTAATTATTTTGTGCATATAACCACAATAACAGAAAGAATTGTAAATTTGCGTTCATCAAATACTAATTAAGGTAACTAGTGCCTACAAGAAAACTCTTGATTTTTGGAGGCTCTGATGAGAGAGCTCCAAAGACAAGGCTTGCGAAATTTTGAAAATCAAGGAGTTTACTCGTGTAAATGACTGTTTTTAAAATGAGCATAACAAAGTATTTGGAGTTTTCTTGCAGAGACTAACTACGGTTTTTGTTATGATTCAGTATATTTCAAAAGAAAATGGAAACTTGGTGTTCAACGAAGAATGGAGCGAGGGTGTGTGGATTAATATCACCCCTCCACACCAAATTGATGAACTTCAAAAACTCTCTAACAAATTCGATATTCCTTTAGATTTCCTTACTGACCCGTTAGACATTGAAGAAAGAGCCAGATACGAAAGAGAAGACCACATAAGGTTGATAGTAATCAGTATACCATTCAAAGATACCGAAGAAATTCATAATAACTCATACTATCGCACCATTCCGTTAGGTATTGTAATCACACCTACAAATGTTATTACAATATCTTCAAAAGAAAATAACGTAGTTAGCAAATTCATAGAGAATAGGGTCAAGAACTTCGATCCATCAAATGCTCCTCATTTCGTTCTTAAAATATTGGAACATACTGCTTTGTGGTATTTGGAATATCTCAGAAGACTCAATCACAAAAGAAATGCTCTCGAAAAGGAGCTTTACAATTCCAGTAGAAATAAGGAATTGAAAGAACTTTTGAAGATTGAAAAAAGCCTGGTATATTTCCTAAATTCGTTAAAAGCAGACGAATTGCTACTGATGAAGATGAAACGCTTGGATTTGCTGAGAATTAAGGATAATGAAGATTACGTTGACTATTTTGAAGACATCATAATAGATTATAGCCAAGGACTTGATATGGCTAATGTGCACACCAATATACTTGGAGGCATTATGGATACATATTCTACAATAATCTCCAACAACTTCAACCTGTTCATTCGTAGGCTGACCTACATAACGATAATATTGGAAGTGCCGATGTTGGTTGCGAGTTTTTACGGTATGAACGTTACCCTACCCTTCTCCGAATATAAATTTATTTTTATCATACTACTTTCAGTATCTCTGACACTGGGAATAGCTTTGGTATTTTTTGTAACAAAGCGCAAAACTTAATAGAGTTATTCAAACCCATGACTTAGTGAACTCGAATAACAACAATATAAAAAAACAAAAATGCAATTATTAGACGGAAAATTAATTTCTAAGGAAATAAAAAAAGAAATAGCAGCAGAAGTAGAATCATATAAATCGAAGGGATTGCGCGCGCCAAATCTCGCTGCAGTACTGGTCGGAGAAGATCCGGCAAGCCAATACTACGTAAAGAGTAAACTAAAATCTTGCGAGCAGGTAGGCTTCGATTCTAACAACATAATTCTAGAATCTTCTACAAGTGAAGAAGATTTGCTTATTTTGATTGACAAACTTAATAAAGATGAAGGCATAGACGGGTACATTATTCAGTTGCCGTTGCCTGACCACATAAATTCCGACAAAGTTTTGCAGGCAGTAGCTCCGAAGAAAGATGTTGACGGATTTCATCCTGAAAATTTGGGTAAATTAGTACTGGGACTTGACACTTTTGTGCCGGCTACCCCGCTGGGAATATTGGAATTGATAAAGAGGTACGACATTCCTACTGCCTCAAAAAACGTTTGCGTGCTTGGAAGGAGCAATATCGTAGGTAAACCGATAAGTATTATACTAAGCCAAAAAGCATATCCGGGCAATGCCACTGTAACGCTATTACACAGCAAATCGAAAGATTTGGAAGCAAAGCTCGCCGAGGCAGATATAATTGTTGCAGCTATTGGAAAGCCTCTTTTTGTAAAAGAAAATATGGTAAAAAAGGGGGCGGTTGTCATAGATGTAGGTATCAACAGAATTGAGGATAAAACTCGCAAAAATGGTTATAGAATGGTGGGAGATGTTGATTTCGACAATGTCGCTCCAAAATGTAGTTATATCACACCTGTGCCAGGTGGTGTTGGATTGATGACCGTAAGTTCACTATTGATGAACACTCTAAAAGCTTATAAAAGAAAATATGAAAGAAAATAAAAAATATATAAAATATTATTTCAAGAGCGGCTGGGACAACGACCTTATGGTTGCCCTCTTGTCAGAACTGACTTTCGACTCTTTTGAGGAATTAGACAATGCCATAATTGCATATATCCATGAGGATTTGTGGAATGACGAATTCAGACAACAGTTGCAAGAGTTGTGCACAAAGTATAAAATTGATTTTGAACAGGAAGCGATAAAAGACAGAAATTGGAATCTGGAATGGGAACAGAATTTCAAACCGGTTACAATAAAAGATTTCTGCCTAATACGTGCCGATTTCCACAATGACAAAGACGATGATAAATACAAATATGTTTTAAAAATAAATCCTGAAATGACATTTGGAACAGGACATCACGAAACAACAGTGATGATGATTGAATTGATGTCCAATATATCGTGTCAAGACTCCAAAGTGTTGGATTATGGTTCCGGGACAGGAATTTTAGCGATTTTAGCCGAAAAAATGGGAGCCTCCGAACTATTGGCTATTGACAACGATGAATTGGCAGTACAAAACATAAAAGACAATTCAACTTTGAATGAATGCAGCAAAATAGAATCAAGACATGGAGAAACTGCAGATGTTAAAAGATTTTACTATGACCTTACTTTAGCCAATATCAATAGAAATATACTGGAAAAAGAAGCAGAAAATCTGAGTTTAGGTTTGAAAAAAGGAGGATTCTTAATACTTTCGGGAATATTGAAAACCGATGAAGATTTTATAATTTCACTGTATGAAAATAACAGCATGAAATTAATTAACAAAATGGAGATAGGGAAATGGGTAGGTATTAAATTTGTGGCATATTAATACCTGTTAAAATAAAAAAGTGAGGAAATAGAACATCCTCACTTTTTTATATAGATTGTATTTTACAACAAATTTTCTATAGGTTTTTCTATTTGTCGTACACTGACTCTTTGTTATATTTCTTGGCAAGCAAATAATAAAATATCGCTCTGAACTTTGTTCTGTTACCCGTTCCCATTGTGGAACAAACATCTTTCACTGCCGCCATCATATCCTCCTGTGAATCTTGGCATCCTAATTTCTTCACTAAGAAATTATCAATTACTCTTTGCAACTCTGTCTGATCTGAACAAGACACTGTTGATGAGTCAGCATTATAGATTGAAGGACCTAACCCAACTGTTACTTTTGTAAGAAAATCTTTATCAACGTCCAATCCTATTTTCTTCATAGACTCGACATACTTTTCAATTAATTCATCTCTTTTACTCATTTTGATATGTTTTTATTAAAAATAATTAAACGAAATTACAATAAATTATTGTATATCAAAAAAAATTAACTTTTTAGTTCACAATAATATTCTAACATAAACGACTATATTGTTAATTTTTGTTTGGCTTTAGCATAAAAAATACGAAGCTTTTGTTTTTTCTAATGAGCTTCCGGTCTATACTTCTTGACAAACTCTTCGAACTCTTCAACCATACACTTAGAACCTATGACTATTGGCACTTTTTGATGGAGAGCTTTAGGTTCAATATCTAATATCCTTTTCAAATCAGTGGTAACAGCTTTTCCACCTGCTTGTTCAACCAACATCGCCATTGGATTACATTCATAAAGAAGTCGCAACTTTCCTTGTGGGTTTTTCCTTGTATTTGGATATAAAAAGACCCCACCGTATATTATGTTCCTGTGCACATCTGAAACCATACTGCCTATGTATCTCAAACTTCGTTTTTTATCGGAGCAGTGATCTATATACCTTCTCATGTCCAAATCAAACTGCAAATAGTACCCTTGATTAACAGAATAGAACTTACCCGAATCAGGTATTGTAACTTCCTTATGAGAAAGGCAGAACTCACCAAGAGAAGGATCCAATGTAAAACCATTAACGCCATTTCCTGTGGTATACATCATAATCGTGGAAGTACCATAAAGGATAAATCCGGCAGCGACTAACTTATTTCCGGGTTGCAAAAAATCTTCCATGGTACATTCCTTACCGTGATCAGATACTCGCCTGTATATACCAAATATGGTACCAACCGAAACATTTACATCGATATTAGAGGAACCATCTAAGGGATCTACGACTACAACATATTTTGCATCTTTGCTCTCTTTTGTGGGCAATTTTACAAATTCTTCCAATTCCTCAGAAGCTATCCCGGCACATTCACCACTATTAGATAAGTAGTCTATCAATTTTGAATTTGCAAATATATCCAACTTTTGAACCTCATCTCCTGTCTTATTAACCGAACCGTCCAAGCCTAAGATATTCACCAAACCGGCTCTATTGACTTCTCTGTTAACAATTTTTGCAGCTACCCCTAAATCGGTTAGCAATCCGGATAGTTCTCCTGTTGCATAGGGAAAATCATGTTGCTTGTCTATAATAAACTCATCTAAAGTGGTAATTCTTTCCATAATACTGACTTTTTTTAAATTGTTAATTTTTTATTTTGAATTTCCATCTATCACAACTACATACTCCCCTTTTATTTTATTAATTTCTTTATATTTTTTAAGATGGTTCACACAAATATCTAAGCTGATGTCCTCATAAATTTTAGAAATTTCCTTCACGATTGCGACTTTTCTCTCATTTCCCAAATATTCACAAATTTCTTCTAACAACTTAACAATCCTGTACGGTGATTCGTACAAAACAATGGAATAGGGATAGGTTTTCAAAAAATCCCAACGCTTTTTCCTACCCTTTTTATTGGGCAAAAAACCTTCAAAATGAAAACGATCAGAGGGAATCCCGGAACCTACTATTGCCGATACTGCAGCATTTGCACCAGGCAATGAAACAACTTTTATATCATTTTCATGACACGCTCTAATCAATAAAAATCCCGGATCCGATATAGCGGGCGTACCCGCATCAGAAACCAAAGCTATATCTTGTCCTTCCTTGAGTAATGCAATATATTTGTCCGTAATTTTATGCTCATTGTGAATGTGATAAGAAGACATTTGTGCTTTAATAGCATACTTACCAAGTAACACTCTTGTGGTACGAGTATCCTCTGCCAAAACCACATCCACAGCCCCCAATACATCAATTGCGCGCTGTGTAATATCTCTTAAGTTACCAATTGGTGTAGGAACGATGTATAACATGAGACAAAAGTAATAACTTTATACAAATTAGACAAAATAAAAACTAATATTATATCAAGTTCTTTCTCCCATAATCACACTACCTATCCTAACCATCGTTGCGCCCTCTTCAATTGCAATTTCATAATCACCCGACATACCTATTGACAATTCTGTGAAATAATCTACGTTTTTGAAAAACTCATCTTTCACTTCGTCAAACATCTTTTTTATAAATTGAAATTCATTTCTCACAACTTCTTCATCACTTGTAAATGTTGACATTCCCATCAATCCTCGTACTCTTACATTTTCCATATCTGCAAATTCCGGACTTTGTAACAACTCTCTACATTCGTCATAGCCCAAACCGAACTTTGAATCCTCCTCTGCAATTTTCATTTGAAGCAAAACATCTACTATTCTACCGTTTTGCTTTGCTCGTTTGTTTATTTCTTCAAGAAGTTTTAGACTATCTACAGAATGAATCATACTGACAAATGGCACTATATATTTGACCTTATTTTTTTGAAGGTGACCAATCATATGCCATTTTATATCTTTGGGCAATTCTTCGTACTTCGCTGACAGCTCTTGCACTTTACTCTCTCCGAAACATTTTTGACCCAAATCGTAATACACTTTTATTCTATCGGCAGGATGAGTCTTTGAGACCAATAATAATTTTACTTTATGCTCCTTAAGTTTTTCGAGTATTTGAAAATATTTAGTCATAAAATCTTTACTTTTACAAATTAACTCAATTCTTTTTTAGAAACCTTTGAATAAGTATCAAAAGCCCCTAAACCATGGACGATTTCTTTGTTATCAAAAATTTTAAGCCTTCACAACCAAAAGGTTGCTGTGGGTTAAAATTTTCTCTAGCCTCAAAGTCGCCTCATACTTTTGATTATTCAAAAGTTTCTTTTACTATCCAAATACCTAACGACTTTGCCGTAAATAACAAGTGAAATAGCCGATAACAAAGCTATTCCCACAAAATAAAACCATATATAATGCGCCTGAGACGATGCCTGTTCCCAAGCTGCTCTATTATTGATATACTCAGGCAATTGAGGATCCGGGCAGTACTTACTCAACAAATACCCAGATATACCAAACCCCAAAATAGAAGAAACAAATGAGTGCAAATGACTAAAGCCCAAGTACAGCCCTTCCTCACCCTTTGGCGCTTGCAGCGAAAAGAACTCCAAAAATCTAGGAGAAATAAATGACTCTCCCAATGCTTGTAGAGCAATTCCCACAACCATCATAAAAGCCACAGGATGCATTGACATAAATCCTAAATTGATTTCATCGACACTAAAAAAGTTTCCGGCAGCCATTGCCAACGCCGAAAAAGGCATTATAAACATGCCAAGAGTCATCGAAAACAAAGGTGTCTTACTCGCCATCAATTTGGTAATATAAGCAACCGTAAGCACCACGACCAAAGGATTCACATTGGCATACCAAGAAGGAGATGCACTCTCTCCTGCCATTCGCAACACATATTTTGGCATTGTAGCATACAATTGATGTTGTACAATCCAAAAACCCGATATTATAAGAATCAAAGTAACCAAACGCATATTGGTAACAACCTTCACAAAACCGTTCCAAATCTCCCCGATACTCCTTCCCTCTCCGGTGTGTTTTGAACTTTTATACAAGAAAATTATTATTAGCAAAGCGAAAAAAGTCATCCCTGCCGAAAAATAATTCAAATTGATAAAACCCAAGTCTCCCATTCTCTCTCTAAGAGGCTTAACCAAAGTCTTACCTCCAAAAGCACCGATATTTACCATCATATAAAATATGGAGAAACCCTTTGCCCGATTGGATTCGGTGGTTTCTTTGGCAACCGTTCCTGTTATTACCGATTTTATAAACGAACCACCGACAATTATAAATAGCAAGATAGGAACGATGTAGAACTTCTCACCACTTTCCCTAAGACCTTTGAAAACTATATGGTCTCCATATTGTACCAATCCTCTATCTTCGAGCAAAGAAGGGAAAACCCCCATACCGAAATAACCTATCGTCAATAATGAAAATGCTAAAATCAAGGCTTGTTTGAAGCCTATTTTATCGGCATAAGCACCACTAAACGTAGGTAAAAAGTACAAGGCTGCCGAAAATGTACCTGCAATAGTAGCTGCCTCCACATCGGAAAATGCCAAAATCCTCGATAAATAAAGAGTAAGGGCAATAAAAACACCGTAGTAGGCTCCACGCTCCAGTAACTCTACAAAATTCGCAGTCCAAAAAGCTCTAGAAAATCCAAACATATCAATTTTTTAAATTTGAGCACCAAAGATAAAAATAATACACAATATTTGAAAATATTTTATTTACCTTTTTGACTTGCTATAGACAAAAATATTCCCAACACTGCCCCCAGAACAGCAGCAAATACGACTCTATATTCCGGTGGCATCATAAAAGTAATGGTATGAGCAGGAATCCAAAAAAACGGAATTGTGCGCTTAAACACAAAATCCCACTGCACAAACCAATTCAATTTTGAAAGGACATTACCAAAATCAATAGGCTTAAACAATCCTCTTAGAGTCCCTCCATTATCGATTATATGCGTATCTGTAATCTTATGAAAAGTCATAAATACAGGGGCAAAAATCAAATTCATAGACGAAGAAATAGCGAAAGCATCAAGTATTCGCGTACCTCCTAACCCCAAATCAAAAGCCTCAAAAATATTTTTTGCCGTCATCGCCCCTGTAGCCTCCACAACGCCAAACAGCTTTTCGAGTAATACCGGAGTTCCGGTGGCAAAAATAACAAATGCCATTTTAATACAAATGCCCAGAAAGCCCCAAACTACCGCTCTTGGAATGATCCCAAAACCTTTTTGATTGTAATTGCCTGTTTTTATCCGCAGCCCTATCATCTCACCCAAAGTAGCTAATACTGCAAACTTCAAGAAGCTGCTTATCCACCAAAGACTACTATTAAAAAGAAATAAACTATGGAAACCTTCCAAAAAAGAAATGGGCATAAATAAAGCAAGTATCACTATCAGCAACAATCCCATATATAAGTCTTCCTTTTTCATAAACATACAACAATTAATTAATCTGCAAATTTAGAAATAATTAACCAAAAAAAAAGCTGCACCGAAAAAACGGTGCAGCTATCTTTATTGAATAAATTTAATATCTACTATCTGGTATGTACAACTTTGTAAAGCTCTACTTTAGCTCCGCTTACAACCTTTACATAATAATTACCTTGAGGCAAGCTACTCATATCCAATTGCACCTTCTCATAATAATTATCATTAACACCAATTTCAATTTCATCCATTACCTTCCTTCCTAAATTATCTAATAATTGTACCGTCAAATCAGAGGTTCTCTCTCCGCTTATCACAACGTAAAGATTATTAGTAACAGGATTCGGATAAGCCTTCACCTTAAACTCCTCGCCGAGTACTAATACACTAGCATCGTACTTAGCCCTTTCTTGACCATCTAAATCTACAGGAACTATCCTATAGTAGTACCTCAATCCGGACTCAACATCAGTATCTATCAATCCATAATACTCCAATTCTACTCCTCCTACAGCACGTACATCTAATCTATTTTCAAACTCATCTTCATTCTCTGCTCTCCTGTAAACTTCGAAATGTGAAAGATTGTACTCATTCATAGTGCCCCACGCCAACTCTACAACTTTTTCCGAAGCATTCCAAGTAGCTGTAAACTGAATAAGCTCAACAGGCAATGTTTCCTGATCAGTTACACCTATGTTATACTCACCCTGACACTTGCCCGGCTCAGGAGGAATAGCAGATACAGAGAACGTATCACTTCTGGCGATTCCATCTCCTTTATCTTCAAAGGAACTATTTATACCTCCTGAAACACCTTTATCAACCAAGCGCTCATCTGGACGAATTGTAGTTTCATAGTAATATTTACCCTTAGGAATATTTCCAAAATAGAACCTTCCTTTATTATCCTCCTCAGGCTCTTTCTCACCAGTAATAGCACTTTTGTAATAGACCCCATCCCCAAGGGTATTTATTTTATACAAACGTACCTCCATACCATTTACCAAACTATCTTTACCTTTATCATATAAACCATTTAACTGATTACCCTCTACACCTATTTTCTCAGACCAATACCATCCCTCTAAACAAACTCCCTCATAAATTCCGGCGTCAATAGTCTTGTCGTTCCCTCCCGGACTTAAACTTATTTCGTGACTAAATCCATCTTCGCCTGCATCACTGTCAAGAGTATCATGTGCCACATTAGGCTCTGTAAAAACATAAGTGTTAGGATCCGGATTAACAAATTTGACCTTATAACCACCTCCAGGGAAGAGCCCGTCGAACTTATAAATACCATTGCCATCTGTCTTTGTAACACCAATAGAGTCTCCATCCTTGTACAAAATAACTGTTACGTCTCCGACACCACTCTCATTACCATCTTGTTTACCATCACCGTCTTTATCGTACCAAACTTTATCTCCTAAGCTTGCAGGAATATAATATCCGGCGTCGATAGTGGTATCGCATTCTCCTGACGACAATACTATCGTTGTATCAATATTACCGCTACCAACATTCGCATCACTATCCTTATCATCAACAGCATCATTTCTTACATTTCTTACACTACGCTTATACCCTTCTACACCACCAAAATGTACTGTATAATTGCCCGGCTTGAGTTTATCGAACCTATAATATCCGTCAGAATCAGTAGTGTCCTTCTTCAATGGTATGGCGACACTTGGAATTACACCATTACTATCCACATCTTCATACAATTCTACTACCACTCCCTCAAATCCACGTACCTCATCAAGAGGATCCTGATACCCCTGCTTTAGTGTATCCAACCAAACATAATCTCCAAGACAAGCATACTCATACAAACCGGCATCAACAGTTTTTATCGCATCCTCAGAAAATACCTCTATAGTGTCAGTACATCCCCTGAGAGAATCCCCCACAGTATGGGTAGTGCTACCCACATCACTGTCTTCATCACTAAAAGTTGGCTTCTCATTGTTGTTTACTTTTTGAGTAAAATTATACTCGGTACTATCAATAAAGAAACACACCGTGTACTTACCGGGAGGAAGACTATCGAATTTATAATAGCCATCTTCACCATCCTCAGGATTTGTATCGGTGTAGGTTGTCTTTATAGGCCCACCCTTATTGGACAACACAACCTTTATATGATTAAGACCGGTTTCACCGGGATTCTGTATTCCATCTCCGTTCTCATCCTCCCATACTCTATTTCCCAACGACCCAAGTTTGTACAGACCGGCATCAATTGTATGAGCATATGTAGTATCTCCTCCGGCCACACTAAACGTATCCGTTCTACCTGTAATAGAATCAACATCACTATCATCTTTTTCATCCTGGCCTTCATCCTTTTTGGTAAACATATGATATCCATCAGGTTTAATGAACTCTAAGAAATAATCTCCGGCACAGACCTCAAAATTATAATAACCCGCTTTTTTTGCATAGTTACCGTTATTACCCGAATAAAAGTCAGTAGTATCAGTATCCTCTAACTCAAAGCTATCTGCTTCAACATTTTCCTTCCACAGATTGACGACTACACCATTTATACCAAACTCATTATGTTTAGGATCAGATTGATTATCGCCTTGCTTACCATTAAGGTTCTTATCGTACCAAACATAATCACCGATATGAGCTACTTCAGCAAGCCTAATTACCGCTTGAGCCGAGTCCTTACAACCGTATTTATCGGTTACTGTCAATTTATAAGTTTGAGGAGAAGAAAAATCCCTAACGATAATGGAACTATCTTCATCGGGATATTCACCCGGGCTCCACAAATACTTAACAGTAGGAGTAGCATAGGACACATTTGCCTTTATAACAACACTATCCGTACTGACGCCACAGACCAAGGTATCAAGCGGATTCAATTTCACATCTAACTTACACTTAAGACCTGCATCTATATCCCAACGATGATCGTTGTGCCCCAACGTTATAGTATCACTATCGCCATTAGGATTAGCATTACTGTCATTTTCATCTTGGGGATCATTGTCTACTCTCTTCTCTGTAAAATCTAAATTATCCGGTTTCTCAAATCTGACGACATAATCTCCAGGAGGCAAGCTATCAAACAAGTACCTTCCTTGATTATCAGTCGAATCACAACGAACCTCAACACGATTCCCACTAGAATTTATAGAATCAAGACATACCTTGATATCTTTAACCCCAGGCTCATTAGCATCCTGTCTTCCATCCCCATCAACATCCAACCAAACAGTATCTCCTATGGAAGAAAGCCTCAATATACCGGCATCCCAATCAGGGAAAGTATCTTGGCTACCATATACATCCAACGGATCAGACAAATTGTTCGTGTCAACCTGAGACAGATTACAACCTAAACAAATATATCTGACGGTATCAGTTCCACTAGCACTTACTACCATCTTACCGTTTTTATCAAAATCATTGTCCTTTTCATCATCTGCCCCCTCATTTAATTTTGCAAATACAGCTCCTTTAGGCAAATCATTAATTTCCAAAGTATAGCATCCGGGTATTAAGTTCTCAATAAGGTAATATCCGTTTTCATTAGTTTTCAAATCTTGAATAACATGGAAACGAGTACTACCGTCTCTTGTTGACATGTACAAATTGACGTTTGCTCCCTTAACTCCAGACTCTGAATCATCTTGAATACCATTATCATTATCATCATACCAAACAGTATCACCGATACTAACTACACAAGTACCCCAAATATCGAAATCGTCCTCATCCTTTACTCCGTCCCCGTCAGAATCACGCCCATCATCATCTACGTGATCATCTTCCGGATTGCCGGGAACAACTCTATTGTCATTAGTAATATCATCATCAGGCGTACTATCAATATCATCCTGCTCATACCTCGTTTTAGAAACTTCAACCCTATTTATATAATCACCTCTATTAGGCGCATATTGAAACTGCAGAGTAATAGTAATTGTATCTGAATCCCCCGGCAATAATGGTCCGGGTATTACCCTTTTCGCATATTTCCAATCATCATTCCAATGCCAACCCAAGTCTCCCAAGAAAGAATATCCGGGAGCTACATAATCCGTCACTTCTATATCTCTGGCTACTATATTTCCTTGATTATATACGACAATATTGAAATCATAAAACTTACCATACTCATATGGCGGCAAAGAATCAAGATATTTCTTTATTGCCAAATCATAAACATCAATACTAGCAGGATCATGGTCGTCCTCATCTATTATATCCACATCGTAACGATGATACTCAGGTCCAACAAAATGATGATGATGTATTGTATCATCATACTTACTGCTGTATCTTCTTGTAGTATCTCTCAAGTTGAGTGAGTCCACAACGTTTTTGTGGTAAGGTCTATAAGCCCAAACATTTCTTTCGTGCTCTGCATCTGTATTAGGCTTACTATCCGCATCCCAAGTATCAGCAACCGTACCATTATCATCTTTCATAGAAGCCACCTCTCCATAGTTAGTCCAATCGTCATAGCCTCCTTGAGTTTGCAAAATCTTCAAATCAATCTGAATCTTTGCACTATCACCGGAAGCTATAGAAGATATACTTCTTCTGGCTGTAGAATCAGTAGCATTATAAACCCACTTATTATTGTCAGGAGTTCCGGCAACAAACCCGAATCCTTTCGGAATATAGTCATTTATCCATATATCCGTCATTTTCTCGTTACCCTGATTAAATACCGTTATCTCAAATTTCACATTTTCGTAATACTTATATGGTCTTGGGGTAGGTGGTAACTCAAGCACCCTCTTCCTCAATGCCAAATCGTATATCTTAACCCTTGCCGGGTCAGCATCATCTTCATCCTTATCTTTATTATCATCACCAGACGCTCCATCCAAACGTCCGTCTCCATCTTCGTAATTATCGGACTGCCCGTCAGCCACACCGCCGTTATCATCATCAGGATCAGTATTAAACTTACTATCCCAATCCAAAACTGCCATATTAACACCATCAGGATCTTCAGCATGAGATATCTCAGCTCTATTCGTCCAATCCGCAGAATCGGCAGTATCTATCGGTACGGGAACCAACCTTATCTTAAGAGTGGTTCTATCGTACTTATTCAAAGAAGGAATAGTAACTTTTGGATCGTATATACCACTCTGTTGGGTCCAAGTAAACCCTACGTCGGCAGCTGTATTCAAATCAGCATAATACATAAAACCAATAGGAACATAATCTGTCAATTCTATATTCTTTGCGTCTATCTCTCCCTGATTTATAACATCGAAAGTAAACTCTACAATATCTCCATATCGGTATGGACCTTGGCTTGTTTCTTTCTTTACCAAAGCCAAATCGAAGACCTTGACATCTGCAACGTCGTTGTCATCTTCATCGTCTCCCGGAACTTTCCGCGCCTGACCATCTATCTTATCGTCATTAGGATCTCCGGGCGTAACAGGATTATCATTATCAGGGTCATCATCATGCCAACTATCCAAGTCTACTATCACTCTACCCCACTCACTTTTAACCTCGCTGACCTCAGCTTCGTTTATAAACTGACCGTGATTATCATATACCCCATGGACTGCATCGTGCCGCGCCCGTAGGGTTATAATCAAAGACATGGAGTCTCCGGGGTTAACCATTCTATCGGTCACCGTGTACTGCAATTTACCGCCTCCCAAATCTGTCCAACCCGGGTTGTTAGCAACTATAAAATCATAACCAGAAGGCATATAGTCCGTTATTTGGATATCATCCGCTTTCATAAATCCTTGGTTGAATATCTCCAACTTAAACTTCATGTCTGCTCCTGCCTGAACGTATTTCTGCATAGGCACTTTCCTCAATGCCAAGTCCATTGCACAAGGCTCCGGCGCAGTAATCTCTATAGTATCGGCACATGATAAAGAATCTGTAAAATAAAAATATATTTTATGAGGCAATCCGTCAGACTGCAATCCTGCCAACTCAAATGGCACATCCTGATAAGAATAAGGATCGGGAGAACTCGGTACGTTGTAGGTAACAGAATCGGTAGTATCCAATCTAATCACCAATAAACCTGTAGTAGGCATTTCTGAAAAGTCCATAGTACCCGTCACCTTGTACTCATTGGTGTACTTATCACACTCCCCAACATCATATCCCCAGGGCCAAACCTTCAATCGACAACCACAAGCTCCGAAAACCTCACAGTTATTACCTTCTCCTTTATAAGTGTCCCCTCCGGGACCACCACCACCTGACCAAGAAGAATTTTTTGGATTAGGAGTAAGCGCTCCCCCGTTAAAAACTTCCGGACAGAAATTCATATCTTTCACCGCAGGCGGGAAACCAGTCTGATTGTCATCGGTTCTACCCAACAAATCGTAAACCCAAGCTAAACCACCACCGCCACCACCACCAGAGCCACCGCCATGAAACGTAAACTTACCTGTTCCTCCTTTACCACCTCTAGCACAAATATCGACGGTACCACCCAAGATTTTGTGAGTGTTGAGTGCTACCATTCCACCACCACCACCGCCTAAACGATCGTCAGCATCCTCACCATGAGCAGTCACCTCAAGAGTACCATTCAACTTAAACGCTTCTCCATATATCATGACTATACCACCACCTCTTGCTTTCTTGCTAGAACCAAACTTATTGTCCCAACCTCCACCACCGCCCATCCAGGCTCTCACATCATTACACTGACCGGTAGGAGTACAATACTGATAGTTGGTATAACTGTTGTAAGTACCACCACCATCTCCACCATCGAATCCGGCACTACTATTGTGACCTCCGGTACCTCCCGAAGATCCTCCATGTCCACCGCTACCTGCAATACTAGGATCATTACCAGATTCCGAGTACTTACCGCCGGCAGTAGATCCACCACCACCACCACCGCCAACGTATCTTCCGCCGCCGCCGCCGCCGCCACCATCTGCATATCCTTCGTATACTATAGGTTCTACACCAACCGGAGTAAGTCTTTGCACACCGGTTCCATCATTTCCATCTTGCCCCTTGCCATCACCTGAGCCTCCCTGATGTCCGGGACCTCCCTGTATATCGCAACCATTATCTCCACAAGAAGCTTTACCGCCATTACCACCTACCCCATAAGAAGCACCACCACCGCCACCACCACCGTGGTAAGTTCCTGCACCACCACCGCCGGCAGCGCCGGCACCGGCACCACCACCTGCGCCGCCACTACCCACAACCTCATCTGCAGGACCAGGAGCGCCACCATTGAAAGTACCGTCTTCTCCCGGAGCTTTACCCATTCCCTTATGACCACCACTACCGTATCCTCCTCCTCCTCCTCCTCCTGCATATTCTCCACTCAGTTCTCCCGGTATCGTAGCCATACTACCACCACCACCGCCACCGTGATAGACCTTACCTGATATGGTTTCCTGACCATACTCAAATCCTGCACCATCAGCGCTTATGCTTCCATTCATCTCTATATACTGATCTGACCACAAAGAAACGATACCCCCCATTCCATTCTGGTAGGGCAGAGCCTCTATGTCACCATTCATGGTTATAGATTTATTTTTTCCTCCGGGCACCCAAACGAGCTGTACATCTTCCGAACCGGGGGTGTACTGTCTGTTTAAGACACCTTTATAGCCGCTACCGGGAGGTTTGATAGTAACGGAGCCTCCGGAAGCACTGGTGACTTCACCAAACTCAAATTTACCTCCATTTCCTAAGGTACTACCTGTCATCTGGATTATCATAACCATATCCCCGGGTGCCAAGGAGTGAGATACACCCGCAGATCCACTATAATTGATAGTAGCTCCGGACACACTGGTTACCTTGTAGTAAGCGTTGACAACACCGGGGCCAACGCTGACCTGAGCATTAGATACTCCGCAATAAAACAAAGTAAAAAACACCGATAATGTAATAAAAAATTTTTTCATTTATTTACTGTTTTTAATTTACAATTAATAGAAATCGACTTTTAATTCATTTCTTATATATCCTAAAGTTTCTTCGAGGCCATCTGCTATTTTCTGCAAATCCTCTTTATTAATCTGAATTCTGCTTCTTTCCTCATATCCGGCTCTATTTGTAAAGCTCTCCGAAAAAAGCAAATAGATATCGCCAGACTCACGCTCCTTAACATCCATATAGTAGGTGCGCCGTCTACCGGCTCTAATTTTCTTGCTAAATAAATCTCTACTCAATTTTTAAAATTTTAGTATTAACAATCGTTTGTCACATGGTTAGACTGATAAAAAATCAAAAGCAACATAAACCACACAACAAATTTCTATTTTTTTTCAAAAAACACATCCGAGGTGCAAAAATAAGGCGTATTTATCATATTACAAAAAATAGTAATGTATTTTTTTCAGAATAATAGAAAAATACAGCATCAACGCAATATAACCGCGAGTGCTTGCACCGTGACCTTTATTTAAAATTGAGAATAGAATTCCCGTCTGCACCCTAGACAGTGGCAATGTACGCTTACCCCTACCGGAAAATACGAATTATTATATTTTTTTTTGTACGAGGATAATATAAATATATAAAACACTAAAGGACAGAAATATTTCACTGATTTCGTACTAAATAATATTTTAAAAATATCATTGCTTTTTAAAATTATCGCTTAATTTATGTTTTATAGCTAATCCCGGGCGGATTTAAGCTCTTCTACTTCTTCTTTTGCTAATCCTGTACCTTCTACAATAACATCTACACTAAATCCTGCTTTCAAAAGGTTTTTAGCGACTTTTATTTCCCCCTCTTTTATTCCCTCTATTCTTCCTTCTTTTATTCCCTCCATTCTTCCTTCTTTTAGTCCCTCCATTCTTCCTTCTTCTATCCCTTCTACTCTACCTTTTTCAAGATATGTGCTCTTTATATTGAATATATCCCTATAAGCATTTACACTTGCTTCATATTTTCTATATTCATCCGGGTTCAATTTTGCTATTTCGGCCGTCTTAAATAGCTTCAAAAATATTTTCTCTTTCAATTTGGTGGGTATTCTATCCAATTTGGGTAAGTTCTTCAAAACAAATAGCCATTTGTCAAAATGAGTTTCCAGTTCACTTTCTGTCTTTGTGAACTTTGGCATTTCAAGATAAATATAGTGCAATTTATCATAGAAAACTTTTTTTGTTTCTTGC
>PDWI01004076.1_pt1 | contig 19972 bp, 16 predicted proteins | sample 1430891 | NCBI WGS metagenome assembly PDWI01 (sample SAMN01162508, study PRJNA174530) | Oral metagenome, whole genome shotgun sequencing project. | biome: Marine environment; feature: Marine mammal; material: Swab sample of the gingival sulcus; isolation source: swab sample of gingival sulcus...
AGATTACAAAATGGATGTGCCACTTCTTATAAAAGACTCTAGAAGTGCAATATCAGTAAGGTTTTTGACCGAATTTATGGGTGGAGAAGTCGAGTGGAATCCAGAAAAACGTCTAGTAGATATAAGAATAGATACTACAAAGGAATTATACGAAATAGCAAAGTCCCTTTTTGAAAATCAAAAATCAGAAATATCCCTTCAATTTTTTGAAAAGGTATTAAAACTCAACTCAAATCACATAGGCGCATTAAAACATATAGGTATACTGTATGAAGAGTCGTTTAAAGACTACCGCACAGCCGCAAAGTACTACAGAAAAATGTTAGAACTATATGAAGACCACGATATGTACATAAGGCTTTTAAAAAGCTACATTCTCGGAAATGATGGAAACTCAGCGCTTGATTTGGTAATCAAGTTGGAAGAAAAAGGCTACGACACACCGGAATACTATTATTATAGCGCAAAGGTTTACGAAAATTTTGACACAAAAAAAGCCTTTGACAACTATTCTAGCCTAATTGAAATCGAAGATATTGACCGCGAGTGGTACATAGAGGCTAGAAATTTCATAAGAATGTACGAAAAATAGAAAAAGCAGCCTATTCCCCTTGATACTATTCTATTATTAGCCGTGCTTTTGTGATAAAATATGGTAAGGGGGAGGAATAACCATTTGAATATCATACTAGTTAGACATTACAAAGTCGACATTGGGCACAGCAAAAAAGTTGATAGCAAGACATATGATAGATACTGTAACGAGTACAATGAAAGAGACGTTATAGACCAGCTCCCTCCTGAGCTTCCAAAGTACAAGCTTTATGCATCTACTATGAGCAGGGCTCAAACCACCGCAAAGCTTGCTACAGGTAGGGAGCCTGAAATCTTAGAAGGTGTTTATGAGCCCACGTTCAGAAGCTATAAGAATTCATCAAAAAAAATTCCATTTTGGTTTTGGGAAACTAGAGCTAGAATCCAATGGCTTTTCAACAACAAAAGGCAGGATGAAATAAGGTTTGATACTTACAGAAGATTAGAAGCTTCTTCCGATAAAATCATAGAACGTGGTGAAGATTGCATTATAGTGATGCATAGTTTTGTTATGAGGATATTCTCTAGAATTCTTATAAAAAAAGGTTTCAAGGGAAAGAAGATAATGATGGCAAAAAACGGAGAGAGTTATTGGTATACACGGTAAAGGAGACCAAAAATGGAAAAAATTAAAGATTTTCTTTATTATATAGGGGACTTTTTAATAGGTTTATTTATCCTTGCCATGATGTTCTTCCTAATTACGTGGAAGCTGAGCGATACAATTCCTTTGGAATTGAGTTCTAACTCCCCAGACATTTCCAAAGAGCAGAGTATAAATGAAGACGATAACACTCCTATCGTTATAGACGCCGGCGTAGAAAAAGATAGTCCTGACAGACCAAAAGAGGATCCAAAAGACAACGACAGCACTGCAAATAAAGATGATAAGAAAGACACCCAAAACACCACAAATGAGACAAGTGAAACTTCCGAAGATGGGATTGTAACAATAACTATAGAGAGTGGGATGTCAGGAGTAGATATCGCCTATAAGCTTGAAGAAAAAGGTGTTGTAGAGAGTGCAGACTTGTTTATCGCTAAGCTAAAAAGCATGGAACTAACTGAAAGTTTATTGGCAGGTGAATTTAAAATAAAAAAAGGTTTGTCCTACGAGGAAATTGCAAAAATTCTGACAGGACAATAATTTTAAAATCGACGGTTAATAAAAGACTTATGGAGAGGAATGTGCTATGATTGTGTTAGTTATGGGACTCCCTGGTTCGGGAAAGGGTTCGATGTCAAGAAGACTTCAAAATAACGGTTTTTCTGTTATAGCTACAGGAAAACTAATAAGAGATGAGATTTTCAAAGACACTGAATTGGGCAAAAAACTAAAGAAAAACGTTGACGAAGCGAGCTATGTAGACGATGACATAGTTTTAGAGCTTGTAAAGAAACACTTTTCAGCAGATAAAGACATCATATTTGAAGGTTTCCCTCGAAATGCAGAACAGGCAAAGAGCTTCGAAAACCTACTGTTAAGGTCAAAGAAAAAGATAGACCTGGTACTTCATTTCGATTTTACGGAAGAAGAAATGTACAACAGACTCAAGGGAAGGCAAATATGTAAGTCTTGCCAAGCGGTTTACCATGAAGAAAACTTTCCATCTGCAGACGGGGTAACTTGTGATGTCTGCGGAACAAAACTAATACACAGAATAGACGACCAACCAGAAAAGTTAAAAAGAAAGCTCGAACAGTATAGGTCTAACATAAAGCCACTTATAGAAATGTACAAGGAGAGAGGACTTGTGCATACGATAGACGCTTGTCAAAGTAGCCTGGATATGTACTACGACATAATACAGAGCCATAAAAACTTTATGGTAAGACATGCTTAAAATAAGTTAAAAAGGAGAAAAATTATGAAATCCGGAATATACATCTTGGACGACGATAAAAACATCACTGAAATACTCTCACTATACTTCAAAAAAGAGGGATATTTTGTGAAGGAATTCAATACGGGCGCTGACTTATTAGCTAGTTTATACTTAGATTCACCAAACATAATAATAATGGACATAATGATGCCAGGAATGGATGGTTACGATGTTTTAAAAGAAGTTAGGAAAACATCAAACGTACCTGTAATAATGCTAAGTGCCAAGGGAGAAACCCTAGACAAGGTGTTAGGGCTAGAACTAGGTGCAGATGACTATATAGTAAAGCCATTTGACCCTACGGAAGTTTTAGCAAGGGTAAAAGCTATCCTTAGAAGAACTGAAGAAAAGGAAAATGAAAGAAGCCTAGACTTCGAAAATCTTAATATAAACATAGATGAATTCAACGTGATATACCATGGACAAACCCTCTCACTACCACCAAAAGAAATGGAACTATTGTACTTCTTTGCCAAAAATAAAAACAAGGTCTTCACTAGAGAACAACTCTTGAGCAAAATTTGGGGAATTGACTACTATGGAGATACTAGAACTGTAGACGTTCACGTAAAGAGGTTGAGGGATAAGTTTAACCAGGAAGATCCATGGGAAATAAAAACCGTTTGGGGAGTTGGCTATAAGTTTAGCGTATAGGCGGAAGTAGATGAAGTCAATTTTTTCTAGAGTTATCATTAGCACACTGGTCATACTCATGATAGGTATAGGTATATTAACCTTGGGGCTAAATTTTATGTACAAAAATTACATAGTGGATAGGCACAAGGCAGACCTAATTCACCTAGCTGAAGTTATGGCGTATAGAATAAACTATAGAACCACAGAATACTTAGAAACAAACTCTCTAAGAGAAGAGATGATCAACCTAGAAACCTACGCAGACCTTAAGGTCTGGATAATGATAAACAACACCCACGTCTTGACAAGCGATCTAAACATAGACGGAGATCTAGTACTGGAGGAGCTTAAGGAAAATGAGATAAACGAGATTCTCAATACCCAAACCCCCATATTCAGGGAATCAAACTTTAAAATATATGATGAAAACGAATATTACACCTTGATTTACCCTATACAAATAGACGAAAGTCACAGTATAATTCTCTTCTTAAACAAATCCCTCCCAAACATAAACGAGAAGGTTTCAGAAGTAAACAGCTTTTCCTTCTTTTCAATTGCAATAGTATTTCTATATTCCGCCATAACACTATACTTTTCCACCAAAAAGATGACTGATGAAATCGGCATATTAAACACAGGCGTTCGAGCTATGGCAAAGGGTAATTTTGACACCAAACTAAACTTGGAAAGAGAAGACGAAATCGGCGAGCTATCTAGGAACCTAACATATATGGCAAAATCCTTGAACGAGTTAGAGCAGACAAGACGTAAGTTTGTATCAAATGTATCACACGACCTAAGAAGCCCAATGACTTCTATATCAGGATACGTAAACGGAATACTAGATGGAACCATCCCAGAGGATAGGTGGTCTCACTACCTTGAAATAGTTTCAGATGAGTCCAACAGAATGATAAAACTTATAAATGAGGTTCTAGACCTCTCCAAGATACAGGATAAAAACTACACCATAAGAGAGTCAAAAGTAGATATAAATGCACTTATACTAAGCGTTATAGATTCTTTTGAACGCAGGTTACACGAAAAAAACATAAACGTAGACCTAGATTTTTCTAAGGAATGTTTTGTGCTCTGCGACGAAATGCTCATAATAAGGGTTGTAAACAACCTTGTGGACAACGCCGTAAAATTTGTAGATAACAATGGTGTTATATCCGTTAAAACCGAAATTAAAAACGACAAATTAATAGTGGGAATTAAAAACACCGGAGGATATATAGAACCAGAGAAAATAAAAACCATATGGGGCAGGTTTACCAAATTAGACGATTCAAGAAGCGCTGAAAAATCATCCTCTGGACTTGGACTATCAATAGTTAAAGAAATAATCAAGGCTCATAATGAGAAGATAGATGTCTATTCCGACAAGGAAGACGGAACAATATTCCTATTTTCACTAAGAGCAATAATTAAAAAAGAAAATAAAAAGCCTGCAGATATGCTAGACAGGCTAAAAAACAAAACATTAAATTAAATATTTTAGAGAACCTTAGACAAAAACTCTGAAAGTCTAGGGTTTTCTGTGCTTTTAAAAAAGTCTTCAGGTGGGTTTTCAGATTCTATGTTGCCATCATTCATAAACACCATTCTAGTAGCAACCTCCCTTGCAAAACCCATCTCATGTGTAACTATAACCATTGTCATACCACCGCTTGCTACAAACTTCATAAGATCTAAAACCTCTCCTACCATCTCAGGATCTAAGGCAGATGTAGGTTCGTCAAATAACATTATTTCGGGGTTCATAGCTAGGGCCCTAACTATTGCTATTCTCTGTTTCTGTCCCCCAGACAATGTCCTGGGATAAGCATCAATCTTATCTAAAAGACCTATGCTCTTTAATAGTTCCTCGCAGGTTTTGTTCGCCTCACCCTCACTTTTTCCCAATAGCTTTATAGGAGCTAGGTTTATATTTGATCTAACAGTAAGGTGTGGAAATAAATTGAAGTTTTGAAATACCATTCCCATCCTCTCACGGACATGGTTTATATCACAGGAAGGCGAATTTATAAGTTCTCCATCAAAGTGAATCTCCCCATCTGTAGGTTCTTCGAGCAAATTAATACACCTAAGTAAGGTGGATTTTCCTGAACCAGAAGGTCCCACAATAACTAAGATGTCTCCCTGTTCTATATCTAAATCTATATTTTTTAAAACCTGATTCTCTCCAAATGTCTTATTTAGATTTCTTATCTTTATCAACCCTATACCTCTTTCTATTGTATGCTGCTATTAAGCATCGCTTTTGGCAAAATGAGCCTCTACTTTTTTCTGTAAGTGTTGGAAAATTATAACCATGGTCAAATACATCGCAGCAGCTATATAATAAGGCGGTAGCGGATCCCAAGTTCGGGTTCCTACATACTGAGCTGCCTTGAGCAATTCTGTTACAGCTATTGCCGATGCAACTGAGGTTTCCTTTATAAGCATTACAAACTCATTTCCGAGACCTGGCACAGCATGCCTTATAGCCTGCGGAATAATTATATAACGCATGGTCTGAAAGTGGCTAAATCCCAAGGAACGCCCAGCTTCCATCTGACCCTTATCTATGGATTGTATTGCCCCTCTAAAAATTTCACTTACATAGGCACCTGAGTTTAAGCCAAAGCATATTCCTCCCACCAAAATTTCATTGGTATCCCTAGAAGTAAACACCAAGTTGTATATTATCAAAATCTGTAACAATACGGGAGTTCCCCTAATAACAGTGGTATATAAATTAGAAATCTTAGAAGCAATCCCCAGAATGGGATTGGCATCCTTACTTACCTTTATGGTAGCAACTCCTAAGCCTATAATAACACCTATCACAGTAGCCAGTGCAGCTATTTGAATGGTGCTCAAAAGTCCATTAAGATACATTATGTATCTATTGTCTACGATAGTAGCTTTATAAAAAGAGTCTAAGATAACGTTACCTCCTATTCATTGATGAAAATGCTGTTAAAAATAATTATTAAAAATCAAACTTAAACATTACGTGACGCAAACGGGGACGGTTCTTTTACCGTCGCATTTCACAGTGACGGGAAAAGAACCGTCCCCTTTGTGTCACCTCAGACAGTCGAGAACGCCTTAGCTCTAGGAACTAGAGAGATTTCAAGGCGCAGTGTACTACCACAGCATTTATAAGCAATAAGACTATGATAAATGGATGAGATTTTCAGAAACTAGAGGAGTTCTGGCTCGGAGTTTACTAAGAAGCTAAATGAGAGACAGAACTCCTCGTATTTTCTGGAAAGGTCGCCATTTATCGACGTCTTATTCGGTGTGTTTGTTAATAAATTCCTGAATCTTCCCTTCTTCTTTAAGCTCTACTATGACCTCATTTACAGACTTTAACAGGTCTGAGCCCTTAGGAAGAGCTAAAGCTGTTTTTTCAACTAGTACAGGGTCTCCCTCAACGATTGAAAAAACTCCATCACTTGACTTTATAAGCTCTTCAGCTGGAAGTTGGTCCATAATAATTATATCTATCTTTCCATTTTTTAAGTCTTCTGCACCCTGAGCAATTTGATTATACCTCTTAACTTCTGAGGGCATCACATTTGCCTCATCACTTGCCCAAAGGTCAGCTGTGGTACCCTGTTGAACGCCTATAACCTTTCCTTCCATTCCCTTTGGATCAGTAGAGTCAACTGCGGGATTAGCACTTGCCACTACCACAACTTCTGCAGATTCAACATAGCTTTCAGAAAAGTCCATCTTTTCTTTTCTTTCTTCAGTAACAGTTACAGCAGCTGCAACTATATCTACCTTTCCGCTCTCAACGGCAGCCAGAGCACCATCAAAGCTCATGTTCTTTATTACGAGCTTCCTGCCTAGCTTTTCAGCAATGGCATTCATAATGTCTACATCTACGCCTACAACCTCGCCATTGTCGCCAATATACTCAAATGGAGCATACCCAGCCTCTGTTCCGACTATGAGTTCCTTCTTTTCTGCTGCTGCTTCTTCACCGCCACCACATGCTGCTAGTGAAAACACCATTATGAGCGACATAAATACTAAAATTAGCTTTTTCATCCTCTACCTCCCATTATTTTTTTTATAAGTATACTAATAGGCTTATAAAAAGTCAATAGATTGATTTCTTTTTTTTATGTTTTTTTCCTTTTATCATACCTGCTTAAAACACTTAAAACACTTTCTCACTCAAATGGGCTCATATGCTGCTTCCTAGCAGTTTATAAACGCAATCTCATATATTGTCAATTGATAAAAAGTTCTTGTATTCCTTGACCCTAAAAAATATAATCATCCCTTCCCTTACACCACAAAAGACTTCTACACTTTATTTTTCATAAGAGTAAAAATCCAAAAAACCTAAAAGCACTCCCTCTTTCTAAAGTCTATATATCCTTGACTTTCTTTCTTTGTTGTAATATATTATCACCGAATAATTATGTACTTCTAGTCGATGATTTTGATATTTAGGGGGTGTTCCAATGAAAAAAATAAACAACAAAACTTTCTATAAATACAGCTTTTTATCTAATTTAACGGCAAACGACTGCGGCGATAAAGCCATATTCGTTAGGCAAACACCTAATGAAGAAAAAGACACCTATGATTCCAACCTCTACATTTACAAAAACAAAGAGGTTTCTAAACTAACATCGTGCAACTCCGCTGGTCAAGCATTTTGGTATGACGATAAAACTGTGGCATTCACATCTAAAAGAGATGAATCAGAAAAACCTAAAAATAAAGATAAAACTGATTCAAAAAAAGAACAAAAGAAAATAAAACTTTATAAAAAAGACACGACTTCAAGTGCAGAATCCGAGTTTTTCTTAGAATTAGAGGGCGAAATCTCGAATATCAAACGACTTGCTAACGGTAAGTTAGTATACTTAAAAAAGAGGGATATCAGAGAAGCTGATTCTGAATATTTTTCAGGGCAAGAAGATGAAGAAGGATATATGCGTATACGCAGAATTCCTTTCTACAGCAATGGCACTACTTTTACTTTCAATAAAATTACCGCTCTGTGCGTTTACGATATAGAGGCAGAAAAAGAAGAAGAAATCACTTGTGAAGACTACAGCATATTAAGCTATGACCTCTCACTAGCCAAAGACAAAATTTTGATAATAGCATCAAAACTTCAAAAGAAATACCTTAGTTATACTGCTTTATTTGAATTTGACGTAAAGGCAAACGAACTAAAAAAAGTATTAGATGACGATACCTATTCTAGCAAGGACCCATACGGAATTTACGCAGCTACGTACCTAGAAAACAAGGTCTTGTTCCTTGGAAGCACTATGAAGAAACACGGCTTAAACGAAAATAAAATCGCATATACTATAGAAAAAGACGGTGAAATAAAGACCCTAAACTCAAAGGACGTAAATTACTTAAACAGCGGAATCCAGGACATGGAACTAGCAAGTGGAGACCAATATAGAGCATTTGACAGCCACGTGGACTTCATAACTACCATAGGAATAATAAATAAGATAAGCAGGTTACACAGTGATGGGAAATTTGAAGAAGATATATTCTTAGCTAAGGGCGGAATGTCTTGCTTTGACTACGTTGACGACAAAATTTTATACATAGGACTAGAAGCAAATAGCGGGCAAGAAATATACTTAGAAGGCAAAAAAATCAGTAACTTCCACTCCTTCTTAGATGATTACTATGTCGCAATCCCTGAGATTCAAAATTTTAAATCAACTGACTTTAACATAGATGGCTTTGTTCTCTTACCAGAAGATTATAATGAAAAAGATGAATTCCCTGCAGTATTAGAGATACACGGTGGTCCAAAGGCAGCATACCAACCTACTTATTTCCACGAAATGCAGATGCTAGCTTCTGAAGGCTATGTAGTAATGTACTGCAACCCAAGGGGATCAGCAGGTAAGGGTAACGTATTCCAAGATATATTTGGGATGTATGGCACAGTTGACTACGAAAACATAATGGACTTTGTAGATTTAATCCTACAAAAATACGATAAAATCAATAAAGATAGGCTTTTTGTAACTGGCGGGTCCTATGGCGGTTATATGACAAACGTCATAATAGGTAGAACAGATATATTCAAAGCAGCAGTTACCCAGAGGTGTATCTCAAACTGGATGTCTATGTACGGAACATCGGATATAGGATACTACTTCTCCCCAGACCAGATAGGGACAAGCATAGAAAAAGACACTTTCTGGCAGGATTTGTGGGATGTTTCTCCCCTTAAAAATGCAGACAATATAAAGACCCCAACAATGATAATCCATTCTGCAAACGATTTTAGGTGCCCATTAGAACAGGGGTACCAATTATTTACAGCTCTTGTAGATAGGGGAATAGACACCGAATTCTTGGTATTTAAAGGGGAACACCACGGTCTCTCAAGAGGTGGAAAGCCAAAGAACAGAATAGAAAGGCTAGAAGGCATTAGAACCTGGTTTGAAAAATACGACAAAAAATAAGATATTAGAGCAAAATTAGGGGAATCTAAACAGCCTATAAAACATCATAAATAGCAATCGCAACTACAGACGCGACTGCCACACACCCTCTTATGGCTATACAGGGGTCATGCCTACCCGAGATACTTATCTTGGCAGGTTCTAGTTTATAGATGTCCACAGTAGACTGTTCTATAGAAATACTAGGGGTTGGTCTAAATGTGCAGGAGAAGGTAAGGGGCATTCCATTTGTCATTCCACCATTTATTCCACCTGAATTGTTAGTTGTGGTAAGAATCTTATTTTCTGATACTGTGAAGGGGTCATTTGCAAGTGATCCCTTCATATTTGAAAAGGAAGTTCCAGCTCCAAATTCTATAGCTTTTACACCTGGTATTGAAAACACTAAAGATGATATTGTAGATTCCAATCCATTAAAAAAGGGCTCACCAAGACCTGGTTCTAAACCCTTTACAGAACAAGATACCTTGGCTCCTATGGAATCACCCGCTTCCGCTACAGATTCAAGCAAGTTTTCCGCTCTTAATATACTCTCTTCCGAATACATTGGAATCCTCTTATCCATTATCTTTAAAGCATCAAATGCTGAAATTTCTTCAAGGTTGCAAGCATCTTCTACATGACCTATCTTGGATATATGGTATAGAATTTCAATGCCCTTATCCCTTAAAACAGAACTTATAAAGGCACCTGCTGCAACGATTGGAGCAGTGAGCCTACCTGAAAAATGACCTCCTCCAATAGTGTCAGCATGCTCCCCATTTCTTTTTATATTCACATAGTCTGCATGAGATGGTCTTATTAAGCCATCTATCTTTTTATAATCAGAGCTCTTACTATCCTCATTAGGTATATAAAACGTTAATGGAGCTCCAGTTGTGTAACCATCCTTTTCACCAGATAGTATTAAAAATTTATCGGATTCCCTTCTAGAGCTGACATTCTTCTTGCCGGGCTTCCTGCGTTCAAGCGCCCTAGCGATACAAGCTTGGTCTATCTTTATACCTGAATCCAACCCGTGAATTGTAATGCCTACACCCTTGCCATGCGACTCTCCAAATAGAGAATACGTCACCTTTTTTCCCCAACAACTGTTCACAGAATCATCTCCTAATCATCAGAAATTCCACCAACCGACTTAAAATCTTCAAAAAACCCAGGGTAGGATTTTTTCACACATTCAGCATTTTTTATAAGTATTTCTCCCTTAGAAGCTGGAGCAGCAGATGCGAGCATCATCGCTATCCTATGATCCCCCTGAGAATCACCAACACCCCCTCTAAGCCGAGAGACTCCCCTTATAGAGAGTCCATCCTTAAGGACCCTAATGTCAGCCCCTATACTTGACAAACCTTGGGCTATTGTTTCCAACCTATCAGTTTCCTTATACCTAAGCCTAGATGCTCCCTTTATAATTGAATTGCCATCAGCCAAACTCATTAGCAAGGCTATTGGAGCAGCTATGTCTGGACATTCAGAAACATCTATAATACATGGTTTAGGTCTGGAAGGATAAATAGTAAAAACTCCGCCTTCTTCTTCAAAGTCTATACCCATATCCTCAATGGCCATCATCATTCGCCTGTCAGCCTGAGAAGAATTCATCTTTAAGCCTGAAATCTTAATCCCACTTCCTAGGGCTCCCATAGCTATAAAAAATGCGGCCTGGGAATAATCGCCCTCCACAATATATTCTCCCGATTTAGGACAATCCCCCTCTGCAATTTCAATTTTAAACCCGTTTAATTTTATATCTACCCCAAACTCTCTCAAAGAATCTACAGTCATCTTTATGTAATCAAGGGACTCTATTTTGCCTGTAAGTTTTATTGTTGAAGAACTATTCTTTGATGATAAAAACATGGCTAAACCGCTGGCAAACTGAGAACTCACATCTGAAGCTATAGAATATACGCCAGAAGATAATAGACCCTTTACACCAAAGGAAGGAGCTTTTTTAGAATTGTACAAAACACCTACTCTATCAAAGAAATCTTTGTAAGAATTCAAAGGTCTCTTTGATAAAAGTGGACCTGAATCATACCAAACCCATTTGTCAAATCTAAGCGCTTGGGGAATCATAAACCTAAGGGTACTTCCACTCTCAGAACAAAAAACCGGACTCTTAGGAAGGGATAAGCCATCTCTGGAGTCCACCCTCATAGTCCTGTTTAAATAGTCCACATCTATATGCACACCAAAAGCCCTTAGGGCATTAACTGTAGCAAGTGTATCATCGCATATAGAGGCATTTTTTATAAGAGTAATCCCCTCCGCCATAGCTGCAGATATGATATACCTATGGGTATAACTCTTTGAAGAAACTGCTGGGTAAGTTACGGTTTTTGTAGGTGGGGCAAACCCGATTATCCTTTTATCCATTTAAAAATTTCTGAAGCTCCCTATCATCCAAACTCAATATCTCATATGTGCCAATTTCTGGGCAAATTACAAGGTGGTTTAATCCCGCTGCACGTTTTTTATCCTTTCGCATTGTCTCAAAGAGTTCTTGATTAGATATATCTATAGAAGTTGGTAGCGAAAATGAACTCACAACTCTCTCAAGACGCTCAAGATCCGCTAAAGAAGATAGCTTTTCACTATGAGAAAGGCGCATCATTTCGCACATGCCAATTGCAACTGCACTTCCATGCCCTTTTATCAAGTCCGTGCCAAAAGATAAACTCTCAAGAGCGTGTCCTATGGTATGACCAAAGTTAAGAGCCCTACGTGCTCCCTTGTCTAATAAATCCCCATCTACAACAGCCCGCTTCAATGACTGCGCAAGAGATATTTGCTTTGCCACCTCTCGCCTTTGTTCTGTCGGATTCAATTTTGAAGATTGCTCCAATATATCAAAAAAATCCCTATCTAAAACTGAGGCTACCTTTATCATTTCGGCAACCCCATTGCCAAATTCATCGTCTTCCAAACTATCTAAAAAAGAAGGGTCTTGCAGGATTACTTCTGCATCATAAAAGCTTCCTACTAGGTTCTTAATACCCATGTAATTTACACCTGTCTTTGATCCTATAGAACTGTCTATCATTGCAAGTAATGTAGTTGGAACGTGTATAAGACGGATCCCCCTCATATATGTAGAGGCAGCAAAGCCGGAAATATCGCCTACAATTCCCCCACCAATTGCAACCAATACATCAGAGCGTTGATACCCTCCCTTAAGAAGGGCATCGTATATTGGCATTACATTGTAAATATTTTTATTTTCTTCATCAGAATCGTATATGTAATATTCTCCATCTTCAAGTTCAGAAAAGAGGTCTATGTATAATCCGTAAACATTCTTGTCAATGACAAAAAAACTACGACAGCCTGCGCCTGATATTCTATATACGTCAGATAATAGTTGTTCTTTTTTAAAATCGACTATCTGTGCCCCCCTCATTATATCCTCCAAAATACTACTAAATCCTAGTCAATTCTAACCCGTAGTTATCAATTGACAAAGCTTCTACTGTCCAATTATCAGGAATCTCACTTCTAATATCAAATGCAAAACTTTCACCATCCTTAACAATTGCTAGTATAGTGGGGCCGGCTCCGCTTATAAAACAAGCTTTTGCTCCGAAAGCATTTGCCATCTTTATAACCTCACTACCTCCTTCTATTAAAGGCAGTCTATAAGGCTGGTGCAATTTATCCTGACAAGCGCTCTTTAAGACGTCACCATCTCCAGATACTAAAGCAGCAACCATCAGAGAAACCCTAGATACATTAAATACAGCGTCTTTGTAGTCTACTGTCTCAGGAAGTACTGACCTAGATTTTTCAGTAGATAACATAAAATCAGGAATCATAGCGACAAAGTCAAACTTATCCGAAACATCTATCTTCTGTGTAAGTATATTCCCTCCATCGACAGCTGAGGCAACCATACCCCCGTAAAGAGCAGGAGCAATGTTGTCTGGATGTCCTTCTATCTCAGTCGCTATCTCCAAAATTTTATCGTAATCCAAAAATTCATGAGTTTCACCAGAGCCCATAAACAATGCAGCCGCAACTCCAGCTAAGATGCAAGTAGCACTTGAACCCAATCCCCTACTGGTAGGAATGTCAGATGAAATTCCTATTTTAATTCCAAACTTATCTAGTTCTTCACTCTTTCCCATCTTATCCAAAGCATACAGATATGAGGTATATACCAGGTTATCAGGACCAGAATATTCGGGTAGGGTCCCAGTTATTTCAAATCCACTCTCAATTTCTTCAAAGAAAAAATCATTATACTTATTTAGGGCAAGACCTAATGCATCAAATCCAGGTCCTAGATTAGCAGTAGTTGCTGGTACTCTTATCTTAATCATTTAACATCTCCAATTTTAACAAAAATTCCTCTAAGTCGTCTGAGCTTATAACATCGTCAAATATAATAGGAAGCTTATATAACTTTAATATAGATTTAGGAAGTTCCCTTCCAGATATATAAGATAGTTCCTTCAAAGCATCCAGAGGTGTCTTCCCTTCAGATTTAGGCAAGTCTTTCCCAAGAGCAGATAATACCGAACCGGGAAACTTAAACGGACTTGCTGTTGAAACGATAATAGTTGGAGCGCTGTCCATAGTCTTTTCAATATACTTATCATACGCATGTTCTGCAACTGCAGTATGGGTATCCAAAACATAGTTGAATTTTTTATATAAGTTAGATATAGCTAATCTAGTCTGAGCCTCGTTAGTGTATTCTGCTGAAAATTCGTCTATATTTGCGAGCAAACTCAATGGAGCTTCGTAAATCCCCTTTTCTGACAAGCACCTTATATAGTCATTGACAACGTTCAAATCCTCTCCAGATGCATGGTAAATAAGCCTCTCTAGATTGCTAGATAATAGGATATCCATAGATGGAGAACTGGTAGAATAGAACCTTCTATTTTTATTGTAGATTCCAGATTTAAAAAAGTCTGTCAATACCTTATTTTTATTTGATGCACAAACCAATGTCTTTATAGGTAGTCCCATTATACGAGCGTAGTAAGCGGCTAAGATGTTACCAAAGTTTCCGGTGGGAACGCAGATGTTTATCTCATCTCCTAAGTTTATCCCGCCGCTTCTGACAATCTGGCAATAACCGTAGAAATAATATACTATCTGGGGTAAAAGCCTCCCTATATTTATAGAATTTGCAGAAGAAAGGATATACCCCCTTTTATGCATCTCTTGGTTGAACTCTTTGTTTCTAAATACCCTCTTTACAGCAGATTGCGCAGAGTCAAAGTTTCCATCTATTCCATATACATGAACGTTGCATCCTCCTTGGGTTACCATTTGCAATTTCTGCGTAGGACTAACCCCATCTACAGGATAATATACAACTATCTTCACCTTCCTCCTGTTTTTAAATCCCTCTAAGGCTGCTTTTCCAGTGTCACCAGAAGTGGCAGTGAGTATAAGTATATTTTCCTTTAATCCTAGATTTTTTGCGCTTACCGCCATAAACTCAGGAAGTATACTTAGAGCAACATCCTTAAAAGCTAGAGTCGGTCCGTGGAATAGCTCTAAATAAAACCTCTCCCCAACCTTATTTACAGGACAAATCTCATCCGTATTAAACTTTCCCGTATAAGCCCTTTCAACACAGGTAGAGACCTGTTCTTCAGTAAAATCATCTAGGTATAAGCCCAATATAAATTTTGCTATAGCCTTATAATCCCAAGACCTGGCGTGCAAATCTTTAATGTCTATCTTTGGTATAGTTTCAGGGACATATAGACCACCATCGGGCGCCAAGCCCCTTATTACAGCTTCACTAAAACTTACTTTTTCATCCTTATTTCTTGTACTGTGATACATATTAAACCCCACAAGTTCTAAAACTCCGCTGTTTCATTTATAGTAACACTTAGTAAATATAAGTTTATAATAGTATTCAAAAAAAGTAAAATATAAAAAAGAATATAAATATATTATTAACGTATTTTATTCTCTATTTTTTTATTTAAAAGGGTTTAGGCTCTTTGAATATGCTATAATGGTAGCGTTAAAATAACGGCAAAGTTTAAGAACGGGAGGTCAATATGGCATTTCTTACAGATATTGAAATTGCACAGGCTAACAAAGCAGAAGACATAAGAGAGATTGCAAAAAAATTAGATATAGGAGAAGAATACCTAGAACTATACGGATACAAAAAAGCTAAGATAGACTACTCTATACTAAAAGATAAAAACAACGAAGACGGAAAACTAATTTTAGTAACAGCTATAAACCCAACACCCGCGGGTGAGGGAAAGACAACTACTACAGTTGGTCTGACAGATGCCTTGAGAAAGATAGGTAAAAATTCTGTAGTAGCCCTTAGAGAACCTTCTCTGGGTCCCGTATTTGGAATAAAGGGCGGAGCCGCTGGTGGAGGATACGCCCAAGTTGTCCCAATGGAAGATATAAACCTCCACTTTACAGGAGATTTTCATGCAATAGGTGCAGCTAACAACCTACTTGCAGCTATGATAGATAACCACATACAACAGGGAAATGAATTGGACTTTGACGTAAGAAAGATAACTTGGAAGAGGGCTGTGGATATGAACGATAGGCAGCTCAGATTTATAACCTGTGGACTTGGTGGAAAGGCAAATGGGGTTCCAAGAGAAGATGGATTTGACATAACCGTAGCTTCTGAAGTAATGGCTGTTCTCTGCCTATCATCGTCAATAGAAGATATGAAAAAAAGGCTTGCAGATATAATAGTTGGATACAATAGGGCTGATGAGCCAATAAGGGCAGGACAGATAAATGCACAGGGAGCTATGACTGCCTTATTAAAGGACGCGCTAAAGCCAAACCTAGTACAGACACTTGAACACAATCCAGCCTTTATCCACGGTGGACCATTCGCCAACATAGCACATGGTTGCAACTCTATAATGGCTACAAAAATGGCTCTAAAGATGGGAGATTACGCTATAACTGAAGCGGGATTTGGCGCAGACCTCGGTGCTGAAAAATTCTTAAACATAAAGTGTAGGGCTGCGGGATTAAAACCAAGCGCCGTCGTAATAGTAGCAACTGTAAGGGCTCTAAAACACCACGGTGGAGTGCCTAAAAAAGAACTTGGAGAAGAAAACCTAGTGGCACTAGAAAAAGGCTTGCCAAACTTATTGCAACATGTAGAGAACATAACTAAGGTATTCAAACTTCCAGCTGTAGTAGCTATAAACAGGTTCCCAACTGATACAGAAGCAGAACTTAAACTGGTAGAAGACAAGTGCCGAGACCTAGGTGTAAACGTTGCCCTATCTGAAGTGTGGGCAAAGGGAGGAGAAGGCGGAATAGCCCTTGCAAAAGAGGTTGTAAGGCTCTGCGAAGAACCAAATGAATTTGAATTTGTCTATGAAGACGATATGAGCATAGAAGATAAACTAAACGCAATAGCAACTAAAATATACAGGGCAGAAGGTGTAGAGCTAACAGGAGGTGCAAAGAAGCAGGCTAAAAAGCTGGAAGAACTGGGCTATGGAAAACTTCCAATCTGTATGGCTAAGACCCAATACAGCTTTTCTGACAACGCCAAACTCTTAGGAGCTCCAAGAGATTTTACAATAACTGTTAGAAACCTAAAGGTATCTGCTGGCGCCAAGTTCATCGTTGCTCTCACTGGAAATATAATGACTATGCCCGGTCTTCCAAAGGTCCCTTCTGCAGAAAAAATAGATGTGGACAATGACGGTATAATATCGGGACTTTTCTAAATTAAGGGGTTATATAATGGCTGAAATACTAAAAGGCGCTCCCGTCGCTAAGAAAATTAGCGAAAAACTCATAAAAGATGTGGAAAACTTGATTTCAAACGGTATAAAACCCACACTTGCCATACTGAGGGTTGGGGAAAAAGAGGATGACATATCGTATGAAAGAGGAGCCACAAAACGTTGCGATAAAATAGGAATAGGAGTAAAGAGTTTTGTTCTACCCCAAGATGTAAAACAAGAGAGGGTTATAGAAGTAATCCAAGAGATAAATGAAGATAGGGAAATACACGGAGCTTTAATCTTGCGCCCCTTCCCAAAACACTTAGATGACAGACTTCTTAGAAACTTGTTAGCCCCTGAAAAAGATATGGACGGGATAAGCGATTCCTCACTTACAGGAATATTTACAGACAGCGATATAGGATACCCGCCCTGTACTGCAAGTGCGTGCTTAGAACTCCTAAAGCATTACGGATACGAAATAAGCGGCAAAAATGTTGTGGTTATAGGAAGGAGCCTAGTAATAGGAAAACCCGTATCTATGATGCTTCTAAAGGAAAATGCCACTGTATCTATATGTCATAGCAGAACAAAGGACATAGAGTCAATAACAAAGAGGGCAGATATAGTTATCGCAGCTGTAGGAAGGGCAAATATGATAAACTCCGACTACCTTAGTGAGGGACAAATCCTCATAGATGTTGGAATAAACGTAGATGATAATGGAAAATTAACTGGGGACGTCAATTTTGATGAAGCAGAGGGTATAGTCCAAGCGATAACCCCTGTTCCAGGAGGGGTAGGCTCAGTAACTACAGCTATGTTAGCAAATAACGTAGTAGAGGCAGCAAAAAAGAGAATTAAGTAAAAAATTAAATCATATACACTTTAAAAGGGTTGGAAGGCCGAGTCTTATATACTCAGCAAACCAACCCTTTTTAGATTAAGCTTAAACTATCTTATCTCGCTTATAGGTTAAATTCTAAAACCTCTTCTTGTAATTCAGATGTGTTAGAAAAGGAATATCAGATACATAAATTAATCGAAGTTATAAGCTGTTACTATCTTATCCCTTCCCGTAATTTGGTCTAAGAAGTATTCATATGTAGAGATGCCTAAGAAAGAACCCTCAATTACACGAACATTGTTCCACCCTAAGTTTTGTAAAGCCCGAACAACATTGTAAGCCCTCTGTGAAGACCTGCAATATAGGTATACAGGAATGTCCTTAGGTATTTCGGAAGACCTTTCTCTAAACTCTGACATCGGTATATTTACAGCCGTTGTAACATGACCTTCATCGTATTCATCTTTCTCTCTAACGTCAACTATATAGGCTCCGCTTTCAACCAGCCCCCTAACCTCTGTAACTCTAACCTTTTTAAAATCTTCATGTAGTAGGTTAAGTCCAACTAGAGCTGCTTGATTTACAACGTCTCTAGCTGTTCCATAGTAAGGTGAATAGCAAAGTTCTAGTTCTTTTAAATCTTCTAAAGTTCCACCCATGCTTATCATAGTAGCTATTACATCAATCCTCTTATCTACATTTCCTCTACCTACAGCCTGTGCTCCAAGTATCCTTCCAGTTGGAACCTCATATACGATTTTAAAGTAAAGCGGATTAGATGCAGGTATTATTTCAACCATGTCAAACGGAATCAAACAGAATGAATCGTAATTGTAACCGAGTTCCTTACAAACCCTCTCATTTAAACCTGTGTTTGCTACATTCAAGTCAAATAGGTGTATACAGCTCGATCCTATAACCCCCTTGTGTTCGTGATACTTGCCAAACATATGGTCAGCCGCAGCCCTAGCTTGACGCTGTGCAGGTCCAGCAAGTGCCAACTTAGTCTTTTTCCCAGTTATCCTATGAGTAACCTCTATAGCATCTCCAACTGCGTAAATATCCGGATAATTTGTCTGATAGTTGTGGTTTACTAGTATAGCTCCAGTCTTTCCTAGCTCTATTCCACACTGTTTTGCGAGAGTAGTCTCTGGCAAAACACCTATAGACATTACAACAGCCTCTGCTTTGACTTCTTTTCCAGACTCCATAATGGCTTTACCATCTTTAATGGCAACTAACCTTTCCTCTAGTAAGACGTCTACTCCGTGGTCGTATAGTTCTTTGTGAACTATTTGTGCCATATCAAAGTCAAGCGGTGCCATAACTTGGCTAATAGCCTCTATCAAATGAACTTTTTTGCCTGCTTCTACTAAGTTTTCTGCAACTTCAAGACCTATAAACCCTCCGCCTACTACGGCTAGCTCTTGAACGTCGTTATCTACAATAAATTTCTGCAGTTTCTTAATGTCAACTACATTCTTAACTATAAATACGTTATCGCTGTTTATTCCTTCTATAGATCTAGGAAGTATAGCATTTGAACCAGGTGATAGGGCTAGTTTGTCATAGTTTTCTTCATATTCTTCACCTGTCAAAAGTTTCTTAACCCTTACTGTTTTCTTTTCAGGGTCTATTGCAATTACTTCTTGATTAACCCTCGCATCTATCTTATATTTCTTAACAAATCCTTCTGGCTGCATCAAAACTAAGCTGTCGCTATCTTCTATAAGACCACTTAGGTGGAATGGTAAAGAACAATTTGAGAAGGAAACGTGAGGGCCCCTTTCAAACATTATAACTTCAGCATTTTCGTCAATTCGCCTGGCTCTT
>PDWI01013148.1_pt1 | contig 19972 bp, 16 predicted proteins | sample 1430891 | NCBI WGS metagenome assembly PDWI01 (sample SAMN01162508, study PRJNA174530) | Oral metagenome, whole genome shotgun sequencing project. | biome: Marine environment; feature: Marine mammal; material: Swab sample of the gingival sulcus; isolation source: swab sample of gingival sulcus...
TCGCTTTGCGGGCGGAGGGTGGAGCCGGTGACGGTCAGGCGGCGGGCCATGATGACGGCGAAGTTGATCTCGGCTTTTGGCCCTTCGAGAAAGGCGATGTGGACGAGGCGGCCGTCTTCGGCGAGGGCGCGGATGTTGCGGCCGATGTACTCGCCACCGACCATGTCGAGGATCAGGTTGGCACCGCCTTCGGCTTTCATGGCAGCGACGAAGTCTTCTTCGCGGTAGTTGATGGCGACCTCGGCGCCGAGTTTCCGGCAGACCTTGCATTTCTCGTCGGAGCCGGCGGTGGTGAACACCCTTGCGCCGAAGGCGTGGGCGAGCTGGATCGCCGTGGTGCCGATGCCGGAGGTGCCGCCGTGGACGAGGAAGCGTTCGCCCGCTTGCAGGCCGCCGCGCATGAAGACGTTGGACCAGACGGTGAAGAAGGTCTCCGGCAGGCAGGCGGCTTCCTTCAGGGCCATGCCCTCGGGGATCGGCAGGGCGTGGGCGGCGGGGGTGGTGACGTATTCGGCGTAGCCGCCGCCGGGCAGCAGGGCACAGACCGTATCGCCCACTTTCCAGCCGGACACGCCGGGGCCGGTGGCGACGATTTCGCCCGCGCCTTCGAGGCCGGGCAGATCGGACGCCGTGGGCGGCGGGGCGTAGCTGCCGGCGCGTTGCAGGGCGTCGGGGCGGTTGACACCCGCATAGGCCAGCTTGATGAGAATTTCACCGGGGCCGGGCTGCGGCACGGGCCGGGTGCAGGGGGCCAGCACGTCCGGTCCGCCGGGTTGGGTGATTTCCACGGCACGCATCGTTTCAGGCAGGCTCATGCGTCGGTCTCCTTGCTGGCAGTGCCGGGGTAGCCGGGGCGGCCTTCGCCGGGGGCGCGGATCTTGTCGAGCGCCTTGCCGGGGCCGTTCATGAAGGCGTTGTAGAAGCGGTTTTCGCGCAGCTTTGCCTTGGTTTTCTCGAACTGCATCACGTTGTCGATGCGGCGGTCGAGGAAGTCCCACGTTTTGGCATTGTCTTCGCTTTCGTCGCCCAGCCAGTAGAGGACCGTGGCGGAGTAGACGGCGGAGAGCGAAGCCCGCTTGGTATACCAGTTCACGTCGCGCGAGGTGTCGCCCAGCACCGTCCAGATCTCGTCGGCGGTGCCCCACAGGGCGCGCGAGCCTTCGGCGGCGTTCTGCGGCAGGGCGAAGAGGCTCATGCCCTTGCGGACCAACTCCTTGTCGGCCGCCTCCAGACGCAGCCGCACCGCGTGGGCGATGCGGTCGCGGAAGCGCATGGCGGAGAGGTCTTCCTCGGCGAACAGGGCCAACATCCGTGCGTCGCCGCGTCGGTGGTAGGCGAGGGCGAGGTCGACGGGGCCACGGGGGAACAGCGTCTGCGCGGTCTCGCGCGGGATGCCGGTCTCGGCGCAGGCGGCGATGATCGTGGCTTCGCTCCAGCCGTCGAACAGGGCGTGTGTCAGGGCTGCGTCGAGAAGTTTTTCCTGCGTGTCGCTTGTCATTTCGTCCTCATCTCCGACTGGCTTGCCCTGATTTACCCCTTTCGCCCGGTGGCGTCGATGCAAAGAATCGGAGGCGTGTGGACAGCCCGGCACATCCCTGCTATAGGGCCACCTCCTGCAATCTCTTGCAACTCCAACTTAGAAAGGTGGTGACAACCACATGCAGGTGACCGTTCGCGACAACAACGTCGATCAGGCGCTCCGTGCCCTGAAGAAAAAGCTGCAGCGTGAGGGCGTCTTCCGCGAGATGAAGCTTCGGCAACATTTCGAGAAGCCCTCCGTCAAGAAAGCGCGCGAAAAGGCCGAAGCCATCCGCCGTGCGCGGAAACTGGCGCGCAAGAAGGCCCAGCGTGAAGGCCTTCTCTGAGGCGTTGACACGAACACCAACGGCGCAGCCCACCGGGGCTGTTGCCACGACGACCCCCGCGGCCCCGGCCCGGGGGTTTGTTGTTTCTAGCCCGGCACTTCGCGCAGGAAATCGCGTAGCGCGTCGAGCACATCCTCGGTGTTGGTATAGACCAGCCCGTGTCCGGCGCCGGGCAAGACATGCTGATACGCGTTCCGGTTCCACTCGGCGAGATGCCCGACAGCGCTGAGGGGAATCACCGGATCGGCCTCGCCGAACACCGCCAGCACGGGGATACACATCGCACCGATCTCGCGGTGGGCCTCTTCCACCGAAGACCCCAGCGTATGCCTTTCGGATGAGAGGATCGCGGGGAGGTAGCCGCGGCGGCGGGTTTCCGTGACGATCCGGGCATGAAGATCGGGGATCGTGTCCTGGATCTTCTGCTCGTCATGTGCCGTCCGGCGCAGGCTCCGGGCACCGAACATGCCCCAGGCCCAGCTTCCAAGAAAGCCGTGATCGCGCGCGAAGCGATTGAGGGGGGCGGGCGTGTAGACGATCCCGGCCGGGGCCAGCAGGACAAGCCGTTCGACGCGGTCGGGTTCAAGCGCGGCGAAGGCGGTGGCAATCGCCCCCCCCATGGAGTATCCGACGAGCGTGACGGGCATCCGCGCACCGAGACTGTTGAGCAATTCCTGGAGCTGTTCGACATGAAATTCGAGAGATTGCTCGCCGCGCGGTGCGTCGGACATGCCGCGACCGTAGAGATCGTAGGTCAGCACGCGGTAGTTCATTCGCATCAGGCTTCGTATCAGCCCTTCGAACACCCACGAAGGCGAACTCAGCCCGTGCACCATCACGACCACACGCGGACTGCGAGGGCCATGCCACTGAAAATGTGTCTGTCCGCGGCTCAAGTCTGCAAACGCGCCCTTTGCCTTGCGGCGATGGCGGGCAGTCATCGGTGTGCGGCGCGACTCGATCACCCATGGCAGGGCAAGGACAATCAGGAGGATTAGAGCAATGAAAAAGGCCAGGAGCATCAGGACTTCACCAGTTTTCCCCAAGTTTGAATCAATTCTCAGGACAACTGAATCACAACACGACGCATTCGTCCACGCGTTGTGACGACAGGAGTTGCAGAAGAGGGGGACAGGCTACCTCTGGCGCCACTTCTCAAGGATGTAGCGGCTTGTCATCAGGTCCAGATGGGCACCGCCGCCGTTCTTAAACAGGGTGATGTCCTCGGGTGTGCGGGTAAAGGCGCCGGAGGCGATGTCGTAGAAATCGCCAAGGATGTGCCGCGGGGTGATGACCCCTTCCTCCAGCGGGATCTTCAACTCGCCGATATGGTCGAACACGGTTTCGCGGCTGTCGAGATAGACCTTCGCGCGCAGCAACGCGGCATCGTCAGCCTCGCGCATGTCGGCGTGGAAGGCGCCGATCAGGTCGATGTGTTGGCCCGGCTGAAGCCATGCGCCTTCGATGAGAGGCTGATGGGACATGGTTGCGCAGGAGACGATGTCGGACGCCATGACGGCGCTTTCGAGATCGGTGACAACCAGCGTGTCGGGGTAATGCGCGGCAATCTCCTCGGCCCCGGCGGGGGTGCGGTTCCAGACCAGAAACCGGGCATGAGGGAAGACGGCGGCATAGGCGTCGCGCAGGGCGTGGGCGACCTTGCCGGCACCGACGATCAGGATCTGTTCGGATTCCGGGCGGGCCAGCAGGGAAGCACCGAGCAGCGAATCGGCGGCCGTTTTCCACTTCGTGACGAGGTGAAAGTCGAGGATGGCGTCCAGCGTGCCGTGGTCGTCGCGGTAGAGATTCACCGCGCCGTTGACGCGGGCGAAATGTTCGGCCGGGTTCTCGGGGAAGATCGTGGCCGTCTTGACGGCCATACCCATGCCCTCGATCCATGCGGCACGGGTGAGCAGGGTGTCAGGCCCGCGGTGGATGAACGAATCGCCGATTCGCGCGCGGGGCATGGTGTGTCCCGCACGCAGGGCTTGGGTGAGTTCGTTCCAGTCCAGAAGGCTTTCGGCTTCGAAAGGAACGAACTCGGGGATCATCGTGCTTCCTCCGTCGTGAGCAGCCCTGCGGATATGAGGCGCTCGGCAAGGCCCTGTGGGCCGGTGAACAGATGTGTCTGCCAGCCGCGCGCCGCAGCGGTGGCGATGTTGTCGGCGCGGTCGTCAGTGAACAACAGGCACGCGGGGGCGATGCCGCAATCCTCCTCCACGATCTCGTAGATCCGCGCACCGGGCTTGGTGGTGCCGAGGTGGCCGGAGATGTAGCGGCGGTCGAATTCCGACAGGAAGCTGAAGTCGCGCTCCGACACCGCGAAGCTTCCCTTGCCGAAATTGCTCAGCGCGAAGACGGGGATGCCCTTGGCGCGCAACGCCCGCAAGAGCCGCACCGAATGCCTGATCGCGGTGCGGGCGAGGTCGGACCACCTGTCGTGCCACATGCGGATCTCGGCGCGGAATTCGGGGTGGGCCTCGGCGGTCTCGTAGATGACCTCGCGGAAATCGCCCCCGGCGTCGATCCTTTCGTTCATGGCGTGCAGATCGAGCGCGGCGAACATCGCCTCGCGGCGCGCGCGCCCGACAATCGCGTCATACCGGGCTTCGGGTTGCCACTCGATCAGGACGTTGCCGATATCGAAGATGACGGCTTCAGGGCGCGGGAGGGTGTTTCGACTCATGCTGGAAGCCTAGCGCGCCGGGGGCGCGTTGCAATCGGCAATCAACAGGCTGCGGCCTTGCGTTGCCCGTGAAACTCGACCACGGCAGCGATGTCTTCGGGCGATGTCAGCGCCGGGAGGAACGCGCAGACATTCGGGCTGAGAGCGAAAATGGAACCATCGGAGAAGAAGCTCGACGCGGTGACAAGCACGATCCGGCAGTTGGGGTGGCGATAGGCGACGTAATCGGCCACGGCGGTTGCGCCGGCCTCGGGCAGGTCGAGGTCGATCACGATCACATCGGGGCCATGACCGCGCAGGTGGTTCAGGGCGGTTTCGTCGTCATGGACGAGGATCGGGCGGTGTCCAAGCCGCTCGATATGCGATTTCCAGAGCAGTCCAAGCTCTGGATTGTATTCCACGATCAGAACGTCCATGGGAAACTTCCAGCTACAATGCCCCGCGCCATTTCCGGCGCCAGCCTTAACAGATTCACACCAAAAACTTACCAATGAGTTAACCGCTGCGAAAACCGCAAGAACACGCTTGTTGAATTTGACGCAGTTTTCCGATTCAAACGGACGGCTGGGCCGAACGCGGCGAAGAGGCGCCCGATGGCGCCCGGCTTGCCGCGATGGTGGAGGCGGCGGCGGAAGGCTCCGAGCTGCGGGTGCGGCGCATCTCCTGCCTGATGGGCTGCGCGAACGGCTGTAACGTGGCGATCCAGGGCGCGGGAAAGCTGGCCTACACGCTGGGCAATTTCACCCCGGAAGCGCGCGCGGCGGAGGGCATCGTGGCCTACGCGCGGGGCCATGCGGCGAGCGCGACAGGGCAGGTGCCCTACCGCGAATGGCCGCCGGAGGTGAAAGGGCATTTCATCACGCGCCACCCGCCCTTGCCGGAGGAAGACGCGTGAACAAGCGTGACCACGGCGGCGGGCTGGACGACGCCATTGCCCGGTTCGGCGGCAAGCGTGCCGACTGGATCGACCTCTCCACGGGCATCAATCCGCGCAGCTACCCGGTGCCGGAAGTTCCCGCGAGCGCATGGACGGAGTTGCCCGACAGCAAGGCCGCGGCGCGTCTGGAGCAGGCCGCGCGGGTGTATTGGTCGGTGCCAGAAGGGGCAGCGGTGTTGGCCGCACCGGGGGCGTCCAGCCTGATCGCCAACATCCCGCGTCTCGCACCGGCGGGCCGGGTGCGCATCGTCGAGCGGACCTACAACGAACACGCCGCCGGGTTTCGGGCCGCCGGTTGGGAAGTGTTGCCGCGTGAAGAGGAAGGGGCGCGCGCCGAAGCGCGGGTCGTCGTCCATCCCAACAACCCCGACGGGATCATGTGGCCGGGCACCGACGAGGCGCCGGGACGCCCGTTGCTGGTGATCGACGAAAGCTTCTGCGACATCATGCTGTTCAACAGCCGCGTGGGGGAGTGGGCGACGCGACCCGGCGTGGTGATCCTCAAGAGCCTCGGCAAGTTCTGGGGCCTTGCGGGGCTGCGGCTGGGCTTTGCCATCGGTGACCCGGCGCTGATCGGGCGATTGCGCGAGATGCTGGGGCCGTGGCCGGTGTCGGGCGTGGCGCAACACGTTGGCACGGCGGCGCTGGAAGACATGAACTGGTCCAACCGCACCCGCCAGATCCTCTCGACAGACGTCTCCCGGCTCGACGCGATGGTGCAGGCGCGCGGGGCGGAACTGGTGGGCGGAACGCTCCTGTTCCGGCTTTACGAGGTGGGCGACGCGGCGCGCTGGCAAACGAAGCTGGCGCGCGGTCGGGTGTGGAGCCGGGTGTTCCCCTACGCGCCGGGCTGGCTGCGCCTTGGCCTGCCGCCGACCGACCGTTGGGCGCAACTGGAGCGGGCGCTGAAATGAGCCACGCCTTCGTCCTCTTCCTCGCGCTGGTGATCGACGCCGTTTTCGGCGAGCCGGAAGCGGTCTGGGAGCGCGCGCCGCATCCGGCCGTGTTGATGGGCCGGGCGGTCGGCTGGGCCGACAGGATGCTCAACCACGGCGCCGGCAAGGTCGTCACCGGGGGGCTGACCATTGCCGGGCTGGTGGCGCTGGCGTGGGGCATCGGCTGGGGGCTGTCGCTGTTGGGCTGGGCTGTCGAGGTGTTGGTCCTGGCGGTCATGCTGGCGCACCGCTCGCTGGTGGACCACGTTGGCGCTGTCGCCGGGGCGCTGACGGTCTCGCTGGAGGACGGGCGGCACGCGGTGGCGAAGATCGTCGGGCGCGACACCGGCGCGATGGAGGCTTCCGACGTGGCGCGCGGAGCAATCGAGTCGGGTGCGGAGAACTTCGCCGACGGAGTTGTCGCGCCGGCCTTCTGGTTCCTGCTGCTCGGCCTGCCGGGGCTGCTGGCCTACAAGACGATCAACACCGCCGACAGCATGATCGGTTACCGCACACCCCGGCACGAGGAATTCGGCAAGGCCGCCGCGAAGCTGGACGACCTCGTGAACTGGATCCCCGCGCGCATCTCTGCGGGGCTGATCTATGCGACGCGTTACGTCCGGGACGGGTGGCGCGTGATCGCGCGCGACGCCCCCCTGCACCGCTCGCCCAACGCGGGCTGGCCCGAGGCGGCGATGGCTGTCGTGCTGGGCGTGGCGCTGGCGGGGCCGCGGCGCTACCACGGCGCGGTGCGTGACTACCCCTTCGTCAACCCGGACGGTGCCCACAAGATCGGCCCCATCGAGATCGACAACGCGGTGCATTCGCTCTGGCGGGCCTGGGGCGCACTGCTCGCGGTGGCGTTGCTCTTCTCCATTGCGTCGTAAGCTTCTGCCCCGCGCGCGAAAAAGAAGGTTCCATGTTGCCCGCGAAACCCTTTAGGCTGCCAAAAAACATTACCGAGGGAGACCCATGCGTAAAACTCTTGCCGCTCTTGCTCTGAGCCTTGTCACCGCCACCGGCGCCTTTGCCGGGGCGGGTGACATTCCGCCGCCGATCATCGACTGCGGCGGGTCTTTCTCGTCCTTCGTCGGGCGCATGAAAGACCTCGCCGTCAGCCGTGGGCATGATCGCGCAACGGTGGACCGCTTCTTCTCCAGCGTCCGGCAAGACAGCCGCACTCTTGGCGCCGACGGCGCACAGGGTATCTTCACCAGCGGTTTCGTGCAATTCTCGCGCAAGCTCATTTCGCAAAACCGGATGGACAACGGCCGCCGCAAGATGAAGCAATATGCGTCGGTGTTCGACGCGGTCGAGCGCCGGTTTGGTGTCAGCCGTGGTGTGTTGACCGCGTTCTGGGCGTTTGAAACCGATTTCGGCGCCTTCCAAGGCGATTTCAACACGCTCAACTCGCTGATGACCCTCAGCCACGATTGCCGCCGTCCGGGGCTGTTCCAGCCGCAGGTTCTGGCTGCGCTGGACCTCTACGAATCGGGCGATTTCTCGCCCACCTCCACCACCGGCGCCTGGGCGGGCGAGATCGGCATGGTGCAGATGCTCCCCGCCGACATTCGTGACAGCGGCATCGACGGCGATGGCGATGGCCATGTGGATCTGAAGAACTCCGCCGCCGACGCGCTGCTTTCCGGCGCCAACATGCTGCGCAAGCTGGGCTGGCGCGCGAACGAGCCGTGGATTCAGGAAGTCACCCTGCCGCAGGGGTTCGACTACTCCAAAACGGGCATTCACCAGAAGATGAGTGTCAAACAATGGGCAAACCTTGGCGTGACACCGCGCTCGGGGCGGTTTGCCAACAACGCCGGCAAGGCGTCGATCATCGTGCCGCAGGGCCACAAGGGGCCGATCTTCATCGCCTACCCGAATTTCGACGTATATTTCGAGTGGAACCAGAGCTTCACCTACGTTCTGACGGCGGCCTATTTCGCCACCCGGCTTGAGGGCGCGCCTGTCTACAACGCGGGCAACGCGCCGCAAGCGCTCTCGGGCAAACAGATGAAATCCCTACAGAAAAAGCTGCGCGCGCGCGGTCATGACGTGGGCCGGATCGACGGCATTCTCGGCGCCCGGACGCGCCTTGCGGTGCAGGCCGAACAGGCCCGCCTCGGCCTTGTGCCCGACGCTTGGCCCACGGTGCAACTGCTCAACAGCCTGTAAACGCACCTCAAAAACCCCGCGGAGCCACCCTCCGCGGGGTTTTCCTTTCCGGGCGGTTTGCGCAGGAAACGGGTCGAGCGCAGCGGCGTCATCGGCTTTTGTGGGCCTCCAACACCGGAGACCCAGATGTTCGAGACCACCGCCGCCCTGATCGCCTTCCTGTTCCCGCTCGCCTACAGCCCCGGGCCGGGCAACATGTTCTTCGCGGCAAACGGCGCGCGGTTCGGCTTTGGCGCAACGATCCCCGCCAACGCCGGCTACCACTTCGCGACATGGATCGTGACAGCGGCCATCGGCCTCGGCTTCGCCTCGACGGTGGAAAGCTTCCCGCGGCTTTTCGCGGCGGTCAAACTCGCCGGAACCCTGTATGTCCTCTGGCTCGCGTGGAAACTGTTCCGGGCCGGCGCGCTGGACAGCGCCCCAGAGGCCCAGCCCGCGCGTTTCTCGGACGGGGTTGTTCTGTTGCTCCTGAACCCGAAGGGCTACGTGATCATCGCCCTGATGTTCACCCAGTTCCTCACCGATACGGACATGGGACATCTGGCCGCCGTGCTGCTGATCACCACGGTCTTCACCCTGAACAACCTCGTTGCCTTCTCGCTCTGGGCCTTGATCGGCGACAGAATCGCCGTGGTCTTTCGCACCCCGCAAAGGGCGCGAAAGCTCAACATGGTGTTCGGCGCCATCCTCGCGCTGGTGGCCCTGTGGATGTTGGCCACCCAGGTACAAACCGCGACTCTCACCGCAATGGATGCGGCGGTGAATTCAGACCCCTGAACGGGCGCGTGTTACCAGCCGATGAACTCTTCAAACTCGGCCCGACGATCGAGCCAAAGCGTCAGCAGTTCGTTGAAGTCACGCGAGCTGATGCCGTCCTGACTGGTCGCAATGTCCATTTCGATGCGCGCGGCACCATCGTCGGTGCGATAGGCGCGGATGAAACGGCGCTCGCCCGAGTTCCACTCGTTCAGGCGTTCCAGCGAGATAGGATCGTTCAACTTGTAGCCGGAATAGAACTGCACGGCGAGGCAGTCGACATTCGCCTCGCAGTCGTAGAACCACATCTGCTGGGTGTTTCCATTGTAGCGGAACTCGATCAGCGGATCGCCGACACTGTCGGCTGTCAACTGGGCCGGGTAGCCCTGTTCAAAGTAGAAATTCATGAACGATTGCGGATCGGATGCGAGCAACTGCTGCGCAATAGCTCCGGTTCCGAGGGCGCCCGCGACGATCGTCGAGGCAAGGAAAGCATATAGCTTCATGGCCGTCTCCCTGTTTTTCTCTGCCTCAAGATTAGGCGGATTTGGCCACGGATCAACTGCTATCAGGCGACAAGCGCCTCGGCTTTCTTCAAATCGACGCTGACAAGCTGGCTGACGCCCTGTTCGCCCATCGTCACACCGAACAGACGGTCCATCCGGGCCATCGTCACGGCGTGGTGGGTGATGATGAGGAAGCGGGTGTCGGTGCGGCGGGTCATCTCGTCGAGCATGTCGCAGAAGCGGGTGACGTTGGCGTCGTCAAGCGGGGCGTCGACCTCGTCGAGCACACAGATCGGGGCGGGGTTGGCGAGGAACACCGCGAAGATCAGCGCCAGCGCGGTGAGCGTCTGTTCGCCGCCCGAAAGCAGGCTCAGGGTGGAGAGCTTCTTGCCCGGCGGCTGGCACATGATTTCAAGCCCGGCTTCCAGCGGGTCGTCGCTTTCGACGAGGACGAGGTTGGCCTCGCCGCCGCCGAACAGGTGTGAGAACAGCATGCCGAAGTTGGAATTGACCTGTTCGAAGGCGGTCAGCAGACGCTCGCGGCCCTCGCGGTTCAGGCTGGCGATGCCGGCACGCAGCTTGGCGATGGCGGCTTCGAGGTCAGCCTTCTCGTGGACCAGCGTGTCGTGTTCTTCCTGGACTTCCTTTGCGTCTTCCTCGGCGCGCAGGTTGACCGCGCCCAGCGCGTCGCGCTGACGCTTGAGCTTGTTGACATCCGCCTCGATGTGGTCGGAGGACGGCATCTTGTCGGGGTCTTCTCCGAGGCTTTCCAGCAGGCCTTCGGGGGTGGTCTCCTGATCCTCTTCGATGCGTTCGGCGGCGTAGGCGACGGTTTCGCGGGCGGCCTCGGCACGGGCCTCGGCACGGGCCTTCGCCTCGCGCGCCTCGCCCGCCTCGCGCTCGGCGTCGCGCTCGTCGGCCATCGCCTGACGCAAGGCGCCTTCGGCGGCGGTCAGCACGTCGAGCGCCTTGGCGCGGCGGGCTTCGGCGTCGGCAATCGCGAGGGCCAGTTCCTCGCGCTTTGCGGCCAGTTCGGCGGGGGCGGCGGTGGCGTCCTTCAGCTCCGCTTCGGTCTCGACCTTGCGTTCGGCCAGTTCGGCAATGCGCTTGCCCGCGCTCTCGAGACGGTGACGCCAGCCCGACAATTCCTTCGTGACCTGCTGGGCGCGCTTGACGCGGGCCTCACCCTCGCGGCGGGTCTCGTCATGGGCGGAACGCTTCGCCATCATCGTCATGCGCGCGGCCTCGACGGTGAGCTTCACGTCTTCGACCTCCGCCCGCGCGGCGCCGAGATCGGCCAGTCCGGCAGCGGCGGCTTCGGCTTCCTTGAGACGGGTGCGCGCGCCAAGGGCCTCTTCCTCGTGACGGGCCACGGCGAGACGCAGGCTTTCGAGCTTGCCCGCGGCGATGTTGCTGTCGGCCTCGGCGCGGGAGAGGGCACGGTTGGCTTCCGTCACCAGCCTGTCGGCCTCGCGGCGGGCGTCGCGGGCCTTGCGGTCGGCCTCGGTGGCGTTGGCCAACTCCGTGCGGAGGGTGTCGTGGGCAGCTTTTGCGGCTTCGGCACGGGCGTTCGCGCGGTCGAACTCGCGCTTGAGGCCCTCGAGACGGTTGATCTGTTCGAGACGCAGCGCGGCGGCGGAGGGGGAATCCTCGGCGCCGGCGCGGAAACCGTCCCAACGCCAGAGGTCGCCGTTGGTGGACACCAGACGCTGCCCGGGTTTCAGCGCCGGTTGCAGGCGGGGGGCGTCGGCGGCGTCGACAAGGCCGACCTGCGACATGCGGCGGGCGAGCACCTCGGGGGCCTCGACATGGGCGGTCAGCGGGGTGACGCCGGTGGGCAGGGCCTGCGTTTCGGAATAGCCGGGAAGCTGCGCCCAGCCGGACGCGCCGTCGGCGCCGATGGCAGGGGCGCGCAGATCGTCGGCCAGTGCGGCGCCGAGGGCCTTTTCGAAGCCGGGGGCGACGCGCAACAGGTCGAGCACCTGTTCGCCGGCGCGGGTGTCGCGCTCTAACAGCCTGGCAAGGGCGGTGACTTCGGCACGCAGCGCACCGGCCTCGCCTTCGGCCTCGGAACGTTCGGCACGGGCGTCGGCCTCGCGCGACTGTGCCTGACCGCGTGTCTCGTCGGCGGCGACAAGCGCTTTCTCGGCGGCTTCCGCCACTGCGGCAGCACGGGTCTGGTCGGTTTGGGCGCTGGCATGGGCGGTTTGCGCAGCATCGAGCGCGGCAGCGGACTTGTCCACCGCTTCGCGGGCGCGGGTGGCCTCGGCTTCGCTTTTCGCAAGCGTTTTGCGGTTGTCGTCGAGCAGGCGCTGGGCCGACTGGTGCCGCGCGGCAAGGCGGGCGACATCTTCGGTGAGCTGCGACAGGGCGTCCTCGCGGGCGTCGAGCACCTGCTTTGCGTTGCGCGCCTCCTCGGCGGCGGCTTCAAGACGTTCCTCCTGCCCCTCGCCGGCCTTCGCAAGCTCGGCCTTCTCCCACTCAAGGCGGGCGATCGTCTCGTCGGCGTCCTTGTTGAGCGCGGCTTCACGGTCGGAATCGCGGCCAAGCTGGGCGATGCGGGAGGTGAGCGTGTCGATCCGGTCCTGCGCCTGCGCTTCCTGCTGGGAGATCTGGTCGCGGGCGACTTGCACACGCTGAAGCACGGCAGCGGCGATGGCCTCTTCTTCGCGCAATGGCGGGAGCTTGTCCTCGGCGGCCTGACGCGCCTTGAACGCGGCACGGGCGGCACCTTCGGCAGCGGACGCCTCCTGCACCTTGCCGGTGAGGGCGCGATCGGCGGTGAGGCGGGCCTCGTCGGCCTCTTTCCAGCGACGGTAAAGCAACAGCCCCTCGGCCTTGCGCAGGTCGGTTCCGATGGCGCGGTAACGCTGGGCCTGACGCGCCTGCCGGGCGAGCTGTGCGAGCTGGTGGGCGAGTTGTTCGACGACATCCTCGACCCGCTCAAGGTTCGCTTCGGTGCCCTTCAGCTTCAACTCCGCTTCATGCCGACGCTGGTAAAGCCCCGAAATCCCGGCGGCTTCTTCCAGAATGCGGCGGCGGTTCTTCGGCTTGGCGTTGATCAGCTCCGAAATCTGCCCCTGACGCACCAGCGCGGGCGAATGCGCGCCCGTCGATGCGTCGGCGAACAGCATCTGCACGTCGCGCGCGCGCACGTCCCTGGTGTTGACCTTGTAAGCGGAGCCAGCGTCGCGGGTGATCCGGCGGATGATCTCCAGCCCGTCGGTGTCGTTGAAAGCGGCGGGCGCAAGGCGCTCGGAATTGTCGATGCTGAGCGCGACCTCGGCGAAGTTGCGCGCGGGCCGCGTGGCCGCGCCCGCGAAGATGACATCCTCCATGCCGCCGCTGCGCATCGCCTTCGGACGGCTCTCTCCCATCACCCAGCGCAGCGCTTCCAGCAGGTTTGACTTGCCACAGCCGTTCGGCCCGACGACGCCGGTCAGCCCGTCGGCGATGATCAGGTCGGTCGGGTCGACAAAGGATTTGAAGCCGTTGAGGCGAAGCTTGGAAAACCGCAAGACGGGTGGCCCTCTTCGTGATTCTGTCAGGGGCCGATTGTCCGGGGGCGGTGAAGCGGAGTCAACGTGGGCGCTACAGGATATGCCCGCCCGCGTCGATTTATCCACAAGATACGGGTGATTGCCGCAAACGCGCTTGACGAATGCTGCGCTGCCGCGCGAAAACGGCGAGGCATGGTTCCCCGGACAGGGGAGAATAGGGAATGCGGAAAGGGCGACCCAAGCCGGGGCCCCGAGCCGCAGCCGCCCCCGCGACTGTCAGCGGAGAGCGCCCGCCGGATGCCACTGGGCCGCATGGCCCGGGAAGGCGGCGAAGCGCGACGACCCGCAGAGCCAGGAGACCTGCCATGCGCGCAACCCACCCGTCGGGGAGACGGGCAAAGGAGAAACAACATGCCCGGTCTTTCGCCCCCGGCTCTTGCCGCCTGACCGCTGGAGCCACCCCATGAAAAAGATCCCCACAACCGTCGTTACCGGCTTTCTCGGCTCGGGCAAGACGACGCTCATCCGCCACATGCTCGACAACGCCGCCGGCAAGCGCATTGCGCTCATCATCAACGAGTTCGGCGACCTTGGCGTCGATGGCGACATCCTGAAGGGCTGCGGAGACGAGGCCTGTTCCGAGGAAGACATCTTCGAGCTGTCGAACGGCTGCATCTGCTGCACCGTGGCCGAGGATTTCATCCCGACGATGGAAGCCCTGCTCGACCGCCCCGACGCCCCCGACCACATCGTGATCGAGACGTCCGGGTTGGCGCTGCCGCAACCGCTGGTGCGCGCCTTCCAATGGCCGCAGATCTCGACGCGGGTAACGGTGGATGGTGTCGTGACGGTGGTAGACGGCAAGGCCGTCGCCGAGGGCGTCTTCGCCGCCAACCTCGATGCGGTCGACGCGCAGCGCAAGTCCGACGACAACCTCGACCACGAGACGCCGCTTTCGGAACTGTTCGAAGACCAGATCGCCGCCGCCGACATGATCGTGGTCAACAAGGTCGACCTGATGGGCGCCAGCGAGGCCGACACCCTCGCCGCGAAGCTGAAGGACGAGGCGCGCGACGGGGTGCATGTGGTGAAGGCGACGATGGGGGTTCTGCCGGTGGAAGTCCTGCTGGGGCAAGGTGCCGAGGCGGAGGCCAACATGGAAGGCCGCGACGAGGGACATCACCACCATGATGACGACGATGATGACCATCACCACGACCACGACGAGTTCGAGACCTTCGTCGTCGAACGCGGCGAAATCGCCGACGCGGCAGCCTTCGCCGAACAGGTGGCCGGCGTAATCCGCGCGCATGACATCCTGCGGCTCAAGGGCTTCGCCGCGGTTGAAGGCAAACCGATGCGGCTGACCCTTCAGGCTGTCGGCCCGCGCGTGGAAACCTATTTCGACCAGCCCTTCGGCGCCGAACCGCGCGCGACACGTCTTGTGGTGATCGGCCAGAAGGGGCTGGATCACGCAGCGATTGCGCAGGCGCTTTCGGCGTGACACTGCGCGGCGCCCCCCTCCCGGCGTTCGCGCCTGTTGCACCGGCGGGAGCCTCCGGCGGGAGTATTTATACCAAGATGAAAGGGTTGGGTTTTTTTGAGAAACCCCTGTGTATTCATCTTGGCAAAAATACTCAAACGCGGCCGTGCAGGCTGCGCGGAGGCCAGGTCTGATGCACCTGCTTGCCGCCACCCCCGGCCAGATCGACGACGGGAAGGAACCGGTCGATCTCGGGCAGACGCCCGCGGATGTCGTGTTCATCTCGGCGGCCGACACGGAGCTTTCGGCCCTGTCGGCGGCGCGCGCGGCGCTGGAGGGGGCGCCGGAATTGCGGCTGGCGAACCTGACGCATCTGGCGCATCCGATGTCGGTCGATCTGCATATCGAGCGTTGTGCGGTGAAGTCGCGGCTGGTGGTGGTGCGCGCGCTTGGGGGCGTGGGGTATTGGCGTTACGGCGTCGAGCAATATGCGGCGCATTGTCAGGCGGCGGGTGTGCCGCTGGCGCTGTTGCCCGGCGACGACAAGCCGGACCCGGAGTTGGCGCGGCTGTCCACCGTATCAAAGGAGGATTACGCGGCGCTCTGGGCCTATCTTGTCGAGGGCGGGCCGGAGAATGCCGGGGCGTTCCTGGCCTATGCGCGGGCGATGTTGGACGGCGGCGAGACGCCCGGGCCGGCGCGTCCGCTCTTGCGGGCGGGGATCTACTGGCCGGGTGCGGTGGCGCCGGGCATGGACGCGGTGCGGACGCGTTGGGCGGCGGGGGCGCCGGTGGTGCCTCTGGTCTTTTACCGCGCGCTTCTGGAGGGAGCCGGGCTGGAGCCGGTCGACCGACTGATCGAGGCACTTTTGGCGCGGGGGCTGAACCCGTTGCCGGTCTATGTGGCCTCGCTGAAAGACCCGGTTTCGGCGGCGACGCTGGAGCAGTTGTTCACCGCTGCGCCGCCGAGCGTGATCCTGAACGCGACGTCATTCGCGGTCGGTTCGCCGCATGGCTACGAGGCACCCGCCAACCCGTTTGCCCATGCGAGCGCCAATGATGCGCCGGTGTTTCAGGTTGTGTTGTCGGCGTCGTCCGAGGCGGCGTGGGATGAGGGGCTGACCGGCCTTTCGGCGCGCGATATTGCCATGAACGTCGCCCTGCCGGAGGTGGACGGGCGTGTGTTGACGCGGGCGATCAGCTTCAAGGGTGAGGCGTTTTTCGACGAGGCGACGCAGTGCCCCATCGCCGCCTATCGTGCGCGGCAGGACCGGGTGGATTTCGTCGCCGACCTTGCAGCGAACTGGGCGCGGCTGCGCACCACGCCTGTGCGGGAGCGCAAGGTGGCGCTGGTGTTGGCGAACTATCCCAACAAGGACGGGCGTCTGGCCAATGGCGTCGGGCTGGATACGCCGGCTGCCACTGTTCATGCGCTGGGGCTGTTGGCCGGGGCGGGATACGACGTGGCGGATGTGCCCGCCGACAGCGATGCGCTGATGCAGGCGTTCCTCGCTGGGCCGACCAACTGGCTGACCGACCGGGCGGAACGGACGGGCGGTGTCGCGCTGGGCATGGCGGAGTATCATGCGTTCTTCGACGCGCTTCCCGACAGCGTCCGCGAGGCCGTTTGCGCGCGTTGGGGGGCGCCGGAGGCGGACCCGTTTGTCGAGCCGGAGGAGGGGTTCAAGCTGTCGGTGCTGGCGTTCGGCAATGTCGTCGTCGGGCTGCAACCGGCGCGGGGCTACAACATCGACCCGACCGACACCTACCATTCGCCCGACCTCGTGCCGCCGCATAACTACTTCGCCTTCTACGCCTGGCTTCGCCGCGCATTCGGCGCGCAGGCGGTGGTGCACATGGGCAAGCATGGCAACCTTGAGTGGCTGCCCGGCAAGGCGCTGGCGCTGTCGCGGGACTGTATGCCAGAGGCGGTGTTGGGGCCGCTGCCGCATGTCTACCCGTTCATCGTCAACGACCCCGGCGAGGGCACGCAGGCGAAGCGGCGTGCGCAGGCGGTGATCGTCGATCACCTGACGCCGCCACTGACGCGGGCCGAGAGCTATGGCGCGATGAGGGATCTCGAGGCGCTGGTGGACGAATACTACGAGGCCGCCGGGGTGGACCCGCGCCGGATCGACCATTTGCGGCGGGAGATCCTGTCGCTGTCGTCGGTGACGGGGCTGGACGAGGATGTGGGCATGTCGGGGGAGGACGAAGAGACCGACCTCGCAAAGCTCGACGCCTACCTGTGCGAGTTGAAGGAAGCGCAGATCCGCGACGGGCTGCATGTCTTCGGACAGTCGCCGCAGGGGCGGTTGGAGCGGGATCTGATCCAGGCGCTGGTGCGTGTGCCGCGCGGACAGGGTGATGCGGGGGACGCTTCACTGATTCGGGCGCTGGCGGAGGATTTCGGGCTTGGGTTTGATCCGCTGGATTGCGACATGGCGGCGAAGTGGGACGGGCCACGCCCGGAGGCGCTGTCGGGCGCGGGGGCGTGGCGGTCGCACGGCGATACCGTCGAGCGACTGGAGATGTTTGCCGCGCGGCTGATTGATGGCGAAGTTGCCCCGGCGGGGGCGATGAGCGGGGCGGTGATGGAGGCAATCAAGCGCTCTGTCCGGCCGACGCTGCGAGCCTGCGGGCCGAACGAGGGGGGCGGGCTTCTGACCGCCCTTGACGGCCGGTTCGTTGCCCCGGCGCCGTCCGGTGCGCCGACGCGCGGGCGTCTCGACACGCTGCCCACGGGGCGCAACTTCTACTCCGTCGACACCCGCGCCGTGCCGACGCCGACCGCATGGACGCTGGGTTGGAAGTCGGCCTCGCTGCTCATCGACAAGCACCTTCAGCTCCACGGCGACTGGCCCCGCACCATGCTTGTCACGGCCTGGGGCACGGCCAACATGCGCACCGGCGGTGACGACATCGCGCAGGCGCTCGCCCTGATGGGGGTCAGACCGACGTGGGACAGCGCCAACCGGCGTGTCACCGGCTTCGAGATCATCCCCGCCACGGCGCTCGGACGTCCGCGCGTAGATGTGACCCTGCGGATCTCGGGCTTTTTCCGCGACGCTTTTCCCGGCCTGATCGGGCTGGTCGACAGTGCCGCGCGCGCCGTCATGGCGCTGGACGAGCCGGAGGCCGACAACCCCGCCGCCGCCCGCGCCCGTGCCGGCGAAGGAGAGGCGCGCGTCTATGGCGCCAAGCCGGGAGCTTATGGCGCCGGGCTTCAGGCGCTGATCGACGAGCGCATCTGGAACGACAAGGCCGACCTCGCCGACGCCTATCTCGAATGGGGCGGCTATGCCTATGGCGCCGGGCAGGAGGGCAAGCGCGACCGTGCCGGCTTCGAGGCGCGGCTCGGGCAGACCGAGGCGATTGTCCAGAATCAGGACAATCGCGAGCACGACCTGCTGGATTCCGATGATTACTACCAGTTCGAAGGCGGCGCGGCGGCGGCTGTCGCGACGCTGCAAGGGCAGGAGCGCCCGATTTATCACAACGACCATTCCCGCCCCGAACGCCCGGTGATTCGCACGCTTGACGAAGAGATCGGGCGTGTCGTGCGCTCGCGTGTGGTCAATCCGAAGTGGATCGACGGGGTGAAGCGACATGGCTACAAGGGCGCTTTCGAGATGGCGGCGACGGTCGACTATCTCTTCGCCTTCGCGGCCACGACCGGCGCGGTGAAGAATCACCATTTCGACATGGTCCACGCCGCCTTCCTCGAAGACGATGACACCCGCGCCTTCATCGAAGAGCATAACGCGCCGGCGCTGGCGGAGATCGCCGAACGTCTGCGCGAAGCGATCGAACGGGGGCTTTGGGTGCCGCGCTCCAACTCGGCGCGGGCCTTGCTCGATTCGCTCTGAGCGTCAGGAACAGTCGAGCCGCGCGGTCATCAGCGCGACGTCGCCCTTCAGCGAATTGGGGCGAACCTTGCAGCCCGTCGTCTGCTCGACGGCCCGCACGGCCTTGGTGCGGGTTTCGCCCCAGCGGGGCATGAATTCGCGCGAGACGCGGTAGATTTCGACCTTGTTTTCCCTGCGGAAAACGACGAATCGGCTGCCCCCGACCTCCGTTTCAAGCCGTTCCGCCCCCATGAAGCGTGGGCTTGGCGAGGCGCAGCCGACCAGAAGCAAAACGCTGATGCCGGTCAAAATTCTAATGAAAGCAGTGTGTTGCATCCTGCAATGCTGGCAGGTTCTGGTTAAGAAATGCTTAACATGTGTACGATTGCCGCACTGCGTCATCTCGCCATAGCGCCAAAGCAAAAACCGCGTGGCAAACACATTCACAACATTGAATACGACTCGTGGAGAGCCAGAAATGCAAATGAAACGCGCAGCGGACAGCTACTCGCCGCTTTACTTCCTCTCGTCGGTTGGCGCCGGCGGTCTTTCCGTCACCTTCTTCATGTACCTGATGTTCTGGGTGAAGCATCCAGGCCGCCCGGTCCCGATCTTCGAAGACATCATGGCTGCCTGGGCGACCGGCTCGATGGGCCTCAAGGCCGCGATCGTCATCGCCATGACCGCCATTGCCGTCTTCGCCCTCCTGAACCTCCAGAAACTGTTCTGGAACATCTCGGCCTTCAACGCCTGGAAAAAGACCGAAGGCTACGAGAAGCTTCGCAACTCGAACGCCGAAACCACCCTGCTGGCCTACCCGCTGGCGCTGGCGATGTCGGTCAACGGGCTGTTCATCGTGGGCCTTGTCTTCGTGCCCGGCATGTGGGGCCTCGTGGAATACCTGTTCCCCTTCGCCATGGCCGCGTTCCTTGCCATCGGTTTCTTCGCCCTGTCGATCATCGGCGACTTCCTCGGCCGCGTGCTGACGAAGGGTGGCGTGTTCGACGTGACCGCGCATAACTCCTTCGCCCAGCTCCTGCCCACCTTCGCCCTTGCGATGGTTGCGGTTGGCTTCTCGGCCCCGGCGGCCATGTCGGCCAACGCGGTTGTCGTCACCGTGTCGCTGATCGGCTCGACCTTCTTCGGCACTGCCGCCGTGGTCTATGCCGTTGTCGCCCTCATCACCGCCTTCAACTCGATGCTGCACTACGGCACCTCGGAAGAAGCCGCGCCGACGCTGATGATCATCATCCCGATCATGACCATCCTCGGCATCATGTCG
>PDWI01004077.1_pt1 | contig 19969 bp, 19 predicted proteins | sample 1430891 | NCBI WGS metagenome assembly PDWI01 (sample SAMN01162508, study PRJNA174530) | Oral metagenome, whole genome shotgun sequencing project. | biome: Marine environment; feature: Marine mammal; material: Swab sample of the gingival sulcus; isolation source: swab sample of gingival sulcus...
ACCTGCACCACTCACACGGGACAGGAAATGAAAAACCCTTCACTGTTATGCTGAACAAGGTAAAAACCGGTATGGCTTTTTCCTTTGGCGACCTGCTCAATGATATAGGAACCTGGCTGCTTTTTGGCGTCGGTTTGGCTGCGATAATTTCCGTATTTTTATCGCCCGAATTCATCAACTCCTATTTGGGAAGCGGCTTTCTTTCCATGCTGATTATGCTTTTACTGGCAACACCTTTATACGTATGTGCAACCGCTTCAACGCCCATCGCCGCGGCCCTGGCCCTAAAAGGGCTGTCGCCTGGCGCAGCTCTGGTTTTTCTTTTGGCTGGCCCTGCAACCAATGTCGCCACTATAACCGTAATTGCAAAACTTCTGGGCAAAAAGTCGGCTGCTATCTATGTTGTTGCGATAATGCTGTCCTCTCTGCTGCTGGGCATGGCGGTTAACTGGCTCTATTTCAGTATGGGACTCAGCATTGCAAACTGGGTTCAGCAGGACAGCCAACAGATGCATGGTATAATCTACTCCGCATCGGCAGTCATATTGCTGCTGCTCATTATTAAACCCTGGATGAAGAAACTTTCTCTGCGGATTTCAAAAACACAAAAAACCTTAGGATAAACGTTCTGCTGCACTGCTCTTTGAAGGAAGTGCAGCAAAGAGAACACCCTGGCAAGATCAAACGAGCACCGTTTATCGCATATCCAGAGTTACTACTCCGCTCTGCCGGGCTGCTTAATTTGCTGTTTAGAATTTTACCCCGCTTTTTCTCCAGCACCACTTCCCGCTACTTGCAGCGGCATAATGAATCAAAAGCTCTTCTGACTGATCTGGATAGAGTGAACGTTTACAATCTCTCCCTAATCCCCTCTCTTCTGCACTGACGAGAAATTACGATTACAATATGTGTTTTTATGCTCGAGTAATACATATTTTCCCTCTCGACATATCAATTATTTTCTATAAGGATTATAGTAACACACAATACACCGGATAAGCGGAATGAATTCATTGAGATATACATTTCAATGGCAGGTTACCAAAAAGCATATGATATAAGAGCATGAAGCAAATTCAATTTCGAAAAGCTGAACATGATGATTTAAAGATTATTCAGGAAATTGCACGGGATACCATAAACAGATGTTACCGGATTTTTCTTGGTGATGCACTGGTTGACTGGTTTTTGAGCAGTGGTGGATCTGACAGGGAACTTGAACTCCGCCTCCCCAACTGTGATGTTTTACTTCTGGATTCTTCGATTGCCGGATTTTCGATTTACTTTGAAAATATAATCCACCTTATGATGGTTGATGCCTTTATTCAGAACAACGGCTTTGGTTCAAGGCTTTTAGCCCATACTGAAGGGCAGCTTTTCGACCAGGGCAACCAGATAATCCGAGTGGATACATTTGAGGGAAATCAACAGGCTGTTAGTTTTTTCAAGAAAAATAATTGGTCCGTTGTGCACAGGATCAAGGATCCGGAAAACGGGTTTGTACGGGTATGTTTTCAGAAAAACATATGCCTGAGCTGATGAGAAGGTATTTAACCGATTGCCAAACGATTGATTAATGTCGCCTGGTAGCCAGCGCCAAAACCATTATCAATATTGACAACAGACACACCTGAAGCACACGAGTTGAGCATACTCAAAAGTGCTGTTATGCCGTTGAAACTTGTTCCATATCCTACACTTGTGGGTACAGCAATAACAGGACATGATACCATGCCTCCAACCACACTGGCCAGGGCACCTTCCATACCGGCAACGACTACCGCGACATTGGCTTTATAGAGGTCTTCACAGCAGTCCAGTAGACGATGAATCCCGGCAACGCCGACATCATAGGTACGGGTAACATAACCACCCAGTACCTGCGCTGTGATACAGGCCTCTTCTGCTACCGGAATATCACTTGTTCCGGCGCAAACGACAGCAATATGTCCTTTTCGCTCGACCGGTTCCGGATTAAAAACAGCAATTCGGGCTTCCTGATAATACTCTGAGTCAGGAAAATCTCCACATATATGCTGATACACCTCCTGCGAGATACGTGTAGCTATAATATTGACTTGCGTTTCCACCATTTGAGAAACAATGCCTGCAATCTGTCCGGCACTTTTCCCCTGACAGTAGACAACCTCGGAAATTCCCGTTCTCAAGGCCCGGTGGGTGTCAATCCTTGCATAGGAAAGATTCTGATAGGGGAGATGTTTCAGCTCCTGCACTGCCCTGTCTACATCTGTCTCACCCGACTGAACCCTGGTTAAAAGATCTCGTATATGGGAAATATCCATAGCATACCATTTTTATTACGTTGCCTGTCTTCTCTCACAAACAGTGATATCAGCCTCTGCCAATTTAAAGACACTGATCCTGTTTTGTTCCACTCCCTTTTCTTTCATTCAAACTTCCCATCTGATATCCTGCCAGATCTATGGTTACATAAACGTACCCCAGTTCTTTCAGATAGGTAACTATTCTTTTTCGCCGTTGAGGTTCCAGACAGCCTGTAAGAGAGCTAATCGGTACTTCAATGCGGGCCAAAGCTCCGTGACTGCGCAGTCGTACAACAGGTAAACCAAGATTTTTCAGGAACTTCTCACCTTTTTCAATACGTCTCAGTTCAACGTCTTCTATCCTGGTTCCATGAGGGATACGCGTCAGCAAACACCCACTGGCAGGCTTGTTCCATACGGCCAGTTTAAAGGCTTTTGCAAGAGCCCGAATATCCTTTTTGGTAAAACCGGTATCAAGCAGAGGACTACAAATTCCCAACTCCCGTATGGCTCTCAACCCAGGACGATAATCATCAAGATCATCGTAGTTGCTGCCCTCTATTACAGTATCAAAACCCTGTTTTCCGGCAATCTGTATCAGTTTTTCAAAAAGAAAGCGCTTACAAAGATAGCATCTGTCATCAGGATTATACCTGATAGTATCATGAACCGGTATCTCAATCACCTGATGCACAATACCCATTTTTTGGGTCAATGCCATTGCCTCGACGAGTTCAGATTCCGGCAGATAGGGGGGAGCAAGGGTAACAGCAAGGATGTTATCCCCCAAAGACTCCCTCGCACAATAGAGGAGCAGACCACTGTCAACCCCTCCGGAAAAGGCCAGTACAACTCTTCTCATCCGCCCTAATGCTGCAAGTAATTTGTTGTACTTTCTCTTTTGAGCATCTGTAAGAACCATTTTCACTCATGTTTTTCAAAACAAGTATACATCTCAGACAACCAGAGATTATCAGATACGGATCTTATCATACTTACCTGCAAGGAAATATCCAATTATATTATTATAAACAATAAAAAAGTGGGGTCGTTGCCAGCAGAAACAAAACTGATGAAAAATAGTCAGCACCATAACCGGTGTTAGCTCCCTTGTATCATCTTGGATCTGAACGAATTGGACGCATTGTCACCTTCCAGAACAGCACATATTCCTCGTACAATCCTGGCACCCGTGCAACGTATCGACAGAATGCTCCTCGTTTGAAGAGAATGGGATAAAAGTTATATTGACATCCTGATTGAAAAGAGCTAATAAAAATTCTGGTTTTTAGTTACACCTAACCAGCAACAAACGGTATTTGGTTTAGTACTCTTTTGAGGGGTATACATGTCTTGTTGGCTAACACAGCCCAGTCATTACCAAAGTACGTTTTTCTTGTTTGTTATGACCGGTTTTGGCCAGCAAGGCATCAATATGGTTTACAGAACATGCTACTACAAACATGGAGGTTACATTATGAACCGGTTGCAAAGTACAGGTATTCATGTTTTTTCCCTGGTACTGCTTACGTTGTTTCTGTCGTTTCCAGCAGCTGTACTGGCAGATCAGAATGCTCATTTCAAGAAAAAAGGACCAGGTGGAGCAAAAATCAAACCTGTGGGTCTTGTAAATTCCTCAAATGGCGGTGTTTACAAGAAAGGTGATTTTGGCGTTATATTCAAATTTATCACCTTTGATATGGATGAACTCTATGACGGATCTGACTCCATTGATATGACCAGACCGAAAATGGGGAAAGCTATATCAGGGAAAGCAGTGAACATGGCCAACCTGACCTTCCGTTACGGAATAATGGATAAACTGGACGCCAGAATTATCATTCCCTACCTTGATAAAGAACTGGACAGGGTGTCTGCTAAAAAGGACTTCTCCGACAGTAATTCAGGCATTGGTGATATTAAACTGATCAGCCGCTACAGTATTTTTTCACAGAGAAGAAAAGATCCCTTTAATCTTGCCATGGGAATTGGTGTTAAATTTCCAACAGGATCAACAGATGAAAAAGATTCCTCAGGAAAAACACCAGGCTTTATCCAGACCGGTTCCGGCTCCTGGGATCCCATCGTAGAGATGGGAGCACATAAAGTAAAAGGAAGGCAATGGTTTTCCACCTACTTTATGTATCAGATGACCAACGAGGGAGAGCTTGGTAAGATGGATTTTGAAAAGGGAGATCTCTTTAAATACAACTTTGGTTATGGATATGCCCTTTCCAGGTTATTTGACCTCCAGCTGGAACTCAACGGTGATCTACGGGGAAAAGCCGAGAAAAACGGCATAGAACAAAAAAACAGCGGCGGCCATGTTGTTTATATAACCCCTGGAGTCCATGTAAAGTTTAACAAAAAGATCCATTTTGATGTCGGTGTCGCACTGCCTGCCTACCGTGATCTGAACGGGAAACAGGTTTCTGAAGATTACCGTCTGGTAACGAAACTTGCCTGCAAATTTTAAGAAACCTAAACAGTGAGAAATACCATGAAAACAAAGAATATCGTAAAAAGCTTAACGCTGTATATATGTGCGCTGGTGCTTCTTGCATCAGTCGTATTTCCAGGAAAAGCGAGTCTTGCAAACATGAAGGCTCCACCACCAGAGGTGGCTGAAGACGTTATCATTGTCGGAGACAGAGTGGTCGATATTGCCTATAATCTGGGTGTATTGCCAAGAGCCATGTCGGTTCGGGGCTCCATGTGGGAAATGGCAAAAAAACTCAAGACATCTTCGCAGATTCTTGGCTGCCCCAATTTTATCACCAAAAATGAAGATGTCGTTCCCAAAGCAATAAAAAAATTTGGCATAAAGCGTTTGATCATAGAAAAAAATATGCCATATTGCCGCTATAAAGCAAATGTAAATCCTGTAAAGATTGTTCCTCTCGTAGAAGACACAGGGGTAACCATTGAGTATGTCGATTTCTCAAAGGGGCTTGAGTCTGCTATTCATCAGACGGCAAAGCTGTTTGGGCGTGAAGATAAAGCAGGTCCTCTCTTTGCCAAATATACAAAAAAAATGGCTGCTGCAAAAAAGAAACTACCAGCCAACCCCTCAGGTGGTAAAGCTGTTATTCTAAACGGTACCTTTCAGCCATCCAGTGGAAAAATCATGCTGCGTGTTGAAGCACCTGGCGGTTACTCTGACACGTTTATGCTGGAAAAATTTGGATATACCAATGCAGGTGATGCCTTTAAACCGACAGATGGGAAAAAGAGCAAGGGCCACTACCCCGTTAAGAAAACTAAAAAAGGCGTAAACCTGAAACCATTGCTTGAGGCAAACCCTGATGTGATAATTATTACAGGTGATACATTGAGTGCTCAGAAGGCTCTCGCTGATACACTCGCTCGAACCCCTGAATTATCTCAAATACCAGCGGTAAAGAATTTAAAGATTTTTGCCCTTCCCCGATACGTTGATTCTTCCGTCCTTGAGTATCCAGGTATGTTGATGAAGTGGACTGCCGCCTTAACCCCATGATAACTCCTCCTTCACCGACGTATTGGCAGTAACTTTACTCTCCTGTTTTTAACTGCCAAGGATTATGAGAAAACCGATCCGGTTTTCTCATAATCTCCTATCCTCCTGTCTCCTCTCCCAAAGCCTGAAACAATCTTTTTCTATAAAAACCTATCCTGTTGTCCTCCTGCGTTAGTGCCTTCCATTGTTTTTCGGAAGCGGACAGCGGACAATAGCGTTTGCCAAGCAAAAACATCCCATCATCAGGGAATGCCTCCCATATGGTGATAGGATAGATAAGCAGCAATCGCTAGTATGTGGTTTATAAGACTGATCAACAAACAGAGGGAATCTTTGAATACATTGCACGAGACAAAACAGCAGCGTACCACCCTGGCGTCTTTCACCATCTTTACCCGGTACCGCACGTATATCTTATTTCAAAATAAGTCAGGACAGCCGCCGTGTAGTGTACAGGGCTTATGAGAAGGTGGATGAACGTTTTAAACTCTTTGGTGCCCATGATGCGAGCTAGGATAAATCTATTTTACTGCTCCCCCTGTCCACCATTATCTCGGCAGCACAATAATACAACAAAAGATACTTCAGGAGCAGAAATAGTTTCTTTCCTGAAGCACCCACTTTCTGCAGCACTGGATCAGTTGTTACTCTTCCTCTTCAGCGGTTACCTTTTTACGCCTGTGAAGCTGAACAGGTTTCTTTTCCCTCTTTCGTTCAAGAAAGTTCTGATAGAGATCCACTGCAAAAAGCAGTACCAGTACAAAGATAACAATCCACTGGGGGATATAGGGGAAGGCAGAGCCATTGACCACCAGATGAGCAACATGGCCACCTTCAAGCACAAGCACGAAACCAATGAGCAACAGGACAAAGAGCCCCAGAATTTCAAAGTCTGGGTTCTCTGTCATAAACCGGGAAATACTGTTGACAAAGGCAAGCATAATCCCCACCGAGATCAACACAGCGAGCACCATCACCAGATAGATATCGGTCATCCCCACAACTGTTAGGATCGAATCCACAGAGAAAAGCAGGTTCATCGACACAATGATAAAAAGTACCCGACCAAATTGAGCTGTTGACTGTACCTCTTCCTCAACCCCCTTTATTTTATAGCGCAGCTCTTTAATCCCCTTCCAGAAAAGAAAAAGCCCACCGATAATGAGAATAACCGCCTTACCGCTCAGCCCTCCCTGGATGCTCAGGCCACAAGGAAAAGTCGTGTCAAAATGATAAAATACGCCCGTTGCATATCTGAGGATAAGACTGATCATGAAAAGCAGAATAATTCGAAAAATCATGGCGAGAAGAAGTCCCCAGACAATCGCCTTTTTACGTTGGTGAACCGGCAGTTTATTGGCAAGAATGGTAATGATAATGAGATTGTCAGCCCCCAGGGCTATTAATATCATTGTCACAGAAAGGAGATTGAACCAGAAAGCGGAGGTAAAAATTAAATCAAACATAAACGAATCCTCAGGGTTGTACTATAAACATGGCTACATAGAGGGGACCGGCTACCAAAACATTCCTGCCCAAAAAAACTGTTCCGACAATAACACCCCATAGTTGTTACACGGTCAGAATTTTTACAATACCAAAAGAGAAAACCTTTCTCAAAAAAATTCCACCAACAAATACAAACAATTCAAGACCTGTATGGTGATTTTTTGTTGTCCTTACCTTTATCATCGGCCATATTAGTAAAGTGCATCTCCTGTTTTCCTGTTCTATTTCCACCTACTATCAGGATATATGTCAGTTTTGCATGCATATATCATCCCCTTGTTTTCAATAAATTACATTCCTTACAAAAAAATCGGGTAAAAACGTTGACTTTCTCAGCGTTAGTAAGTACAGGAAATATAGGATAATATACTTGTCATAACTACCTGTCTGATGATATTATATCAGAGTGTGCTGACGAAATATTTTCTTTATAACACTCAGCATTAAAAGACCTGGAATAAAAAACGAAAAGGCATATTAAGGAATATACCTATTTATCCCAATACCGTATGAGGATACTATGCAAAAACAAACTTCTATCAGAAACGTTACCGTGGTCACCGCTATACTCTGCTTTTTCTTTATCCTGACCGGATGCGGTATTGACAAACGATATGATAATACTGTCAGACAGTACGTTACCCCGGCAGATGGATCTACTGCTGCCTCAAATGTTCCCGGCAAAAACCGCTATACCCTTGGACAGCATTACAACGCGACTGCCCATTACAATTACCTGCCTGGAAACAGGCCGGAAGCTCCGCCCAGGGCACCGGCAGCCAAAACGAGTAATTTTCCACCACCCGAGAAGCAGATCGGTGACAATCTCTACATTCTTGATGCAAGCGATATTCTCTTTGAATTTGATAAATCCGTTATCCAGAAGCAATACTATCCGGAGCTCGACAAGTGGGCTGCATTCTTCCTTGAATCACCTCATATTAACGCCGAGATTTATGGTCATACAGACTCAACCGGAACAAAAGAGTATAACCAGGGCCTTTCTGAGAGAAGGGCTCAGGCCATTGTCACCTATCTTGTAGATAGAGGTGTTGCCAAAGATCGTCTTTCTGCTTTTGGCTTTGGTGAAAGCAAACCCATTGCCACAAACAAGACCAGGGAAGGCAGACAGAAAAACAGAAGGGTTGAGGTTTTTATACCGGATTAACCTGTTGCCCCATGTCAAACCTGCATTACCGGTGTATCCATCATCCTACGGTGCACCGGTATACGATTGATCTTTCTTTTCCTCCAGAATTGCAAGTCTCTGTACCAACCGACGCAGCTTCTGTTCCTGCTTTGTGCGTTCAATATCCATCAGTAAAATTTTCAGGAGTAAAACGCAGATACCCAGAACAATCAACAATATAGGCGGATACTGAATACCCAAAAAATGCCCGACTGCATCTATTATCTGCGGGAAACAACCAAAGAAAATAAGACAAAAGGCTGTCATAAACCACCACAAAGAATAACCAGTGTGCAAATGACTTTTTCTTACAAGATAGAGTATCGCAGCACCTATAAACAGACCAACGATTGCTGATGTTATTTGTATTGACATTTTTTTATCACATATCTTTTTTTCTATGAGAGAGACAGATAACAAGTGTCATTGCCATATATCTGACAACAAGCCCCCATGAGCTAAAAATTCTCGACTTGCCATCGAGCCGTTTTTCCATCGGAACTTCGATTTCATCAATTATCATACCGCTTCGTAACAGATAAAGCAGTACACCAAGATCCTGATAATCAAACAAGGTAACATCTGCTTCTGCCACCAACCTGGCAGCTCTCTTATTATATACCCGTAGTCCGGAAGTGATATCTTGTAAAGATGTGCCCGATAAGGTTCTAAAAAGCCACCATGCAATATGACGTGCAACACTTCCTCTCTCAGGACAGGCGCCAATCAAAACATCACTGTTGTTTGTCTGTAAAGCCTCTATCAGAGAGTGAATTGATTGCGGGGAGTGCTGACCATCCGCATCTATTGTGACAATAAGCCTGTAGCCTTTCCGACATCCATATCGAATCCCGGTCTGTGCCGCCCCCCATGCCCCAAGTCTTTCTCTGAGTGGCAATACTGTCACACCTGATTCAAGTGCACACTGCGCTGTAGTATCGGTTGAGGCATCGTCAACAACCACGATTTCTGTAAAACCTAATTGAGATAAACGGGTCAGCAGGCTTCCAATGCTTTTTTCTTCATTAAAAGCTGGAATGACCACCAGCACCTGCTTTTTGTTTTCTCGACATTCTTTCATGTTTTTTATCTGCATTACTTCTTATCAGACCGCAGTTTTCTTACTTCTTGCAGTTTCTCTCTGCTGAGTGCAAATTCTGGATCAATTTTTAAAACACGTAAAAATGCCTGTTCTGCATCATCATATCGCCCCTGTATCATATATAATAAGCCAAGATTATTTTGCGGCATTATATTTTTAGGAAATATCCTGACAGCTTGCTTATAGCATTTTTCTGCATCTTGAATATTGCCTGAATGGGCAAAAAGATTTCCCTTGTTAGTGAGCATTTTGGATCTATTTAACCGGGAAACATCCGTCCTCTTTAAAAAATTATCAGCAATCTCAAAGGCAAGTTCCACTTCTCCACGCTGAGAAAGTGCCATCATCAGGTTTACAGAGGCTTCCTCGCTGGGTGTATAGCCACCAGCTCCAGACTCCTTTCTATTTTTATCAGTGCCACGTGATTTAGCCGTTTCAACAAGCACCTCTATTGCCTCATCCAATCGGCCAGCCATTAAAAGATATTTACCAAGCTCATTCCACGGTCGTTCCTTATTAGGGGCATGTTCAGCAGAATCTCGCCACAAAAGTATGGGATCACGCCAGATTTCATTGCGAGCCCTTGTTAAGGAAGCAAAAATGGTGAGTACCACTGTTACTGATATCAGTATTTTTTTTTTGGAAATCCACTGTGGCAATACATTGAACAAGACTATTCCTGTAAAAAGGCAAAGGCCGAAGTTCGGCAAATATGTACGATGTTCAAAAAACACATCACGAATAGGGATAATGGATGATTCAACAAGATGCGCTGTATAATAGAAAAATATTGAAAAGGAGAGTATCGGATATTTTTTTATAAGAACTATACCTGTTATAATACAGAGAAGATGCCCTGTTATGGAGGCAATTACTTTTGCATTAGCCTGCATCAACACGGCCACCTCATGATCAAGGTGCAACCCTGTCGGGATAAAAAACATCCGTATATACTGCCATATCACACCAACCTGTGTATAAAAATAAGATAATCGCGAAATTTTCGTGGTTTCTCGCGTCATAGTATCCAAAGTATGCAGGACATCTGTCCAACCGCCATAGAACATTACAATCATACCGGATAATACCAGGATACAGGCTGTGATAGTCATCTTCCAAACACCCCTGTTGCCTGTTTTTTGAAAAAAAAGCAACTCCGTTATAAGCAGCACGAAAGGTAATGTAATACTGTTCTGTTTGGTGAAGAGGGAAAGTGTAAAGAAGGCTGCTGCCCCGCAAAATAAAAGGATCTTTTTTCTCGTTGTCTTTGCAAGACGTGCATAGATATAACAGTAGAGTGATGTAAGACAAAAAAGAGCTGTTAGCGATGCCAGCCGCTGAATTATATAGGTTACTGCCTGCGTTTGTAAGGGATGAACCAGGAAGAGCAAGGCAACAAAAAGGGGCAATAAATAATTTTTTTGCTGTTCAATACCCTTTTTTTTATCAGCTGCTTTTAGCAATGCACCTGTCAACAGCATTACTATAACACTTGTCAGGAAGTGTATACCGATATTGACAACATGATAGCCTGCAACTTCAAAGTGATGAAAATAGAAATTTATCCAGAACGTTGTATATCCTACAACACGTAATGATGCGTATTTATAGAACTCGGATATACTTTCTGCATCATAAAACACTGAGTTATCAACAAGAGATGAGTAGTCATCCATGTAGAAAGGCACATCAAGCGTATGTCCATAGGTTAGGACTGTTATAACACCAAGTAAAACAAACTGGGCTGCGGTTATCAGGCTGTTGTTTTTTAAAAGTCTTGCTTGAGTCACGTAAGAAATCTCAATCTCTTTGTTTTTTTATTGATATACCGTCATAGACCTGCTGAATTTCAGAAGCAATTCTCTCTACTGTAAAACACGATTCTACCCGATGACGCCCATTCTGCCCCAGCTCTTTCCGGAGCTGTCTATTTACGGACAGGTTTGCTATTGTTTCTGCCAGAGCATAGGCATTGCGCGGCTCAAATAACAATCCCGTTTTTCCGTGTTGCACCACCCAGCCAACCCCAGACCCTTCAATATCAGAAGCAATTACAGGTTTTGACACAGCCATGGCCTCCAACAAGACTACTCCAAACGCCTCCGTTCTTTCAACAGACGAAAGACACAGACAATCACACTCTGCCAAGGCCTTTTCAAGCTCCCTATCATTTAAAATCCCGCACAATGTTACAGAATCTATTACATTGTTGCAGATAATTTTTTTTTCCAGTTCTTTTTTCTTATCACCGTCTCCAATGATTTTTACATCCACATGTACCTGTTTAAGTTCTGATATTGCATCAATAAGTATTTCATATCCTTTATAATACGTTAGCCTGCCAATACATAGTATACGAAAATATTTTTCACTTTTATTCCAAATTGATCTGATATCTTCGCATGGAGTTCGCTCGGCATCTTTTACTTTTAAACCAAGGGGAATAACCCGGCATTTATCCCTGTATTGCAAAAGAGGTTGACTGGCTTTTAGATACCTCTCAGAAGTGGGTATAATATACATCGCATGATCTAACAGCCTTTTCTCTAAAATTTTGTAGAAGGTATAGGCAAATGATAATCTTCTATCTATTGCGGATGCTACTACATCGGAATGCCAATGGATAATCCATGGTATTTTTTGTGCGGTTCTACTAACTAAAAGCCAGTAAGGAGAAATATTGGGTAAATGGATATGTAAGACATCTGGTTGAAATTCGTTTAGAACTTTTGCTAAAAAATATGGATATTCCGGGGAAACAGGCGCATAGACCAGCTGACCAAAACATCTGCATCTGTAAACAGGTACTTCATCTTTTTTTTCGAGAAAACTTTTTTCACCTTTTTTTTCATTATGTACCAGGACTCTAACATCATTCCCTGATCTTATCTGCTCATGGACAAGATCGCGTAGAAAAGTCTCAATTCCCCCTACAGCTGGATCATAATATTTTCCTAAATGAAGAATCTTCATTGTATATGCAAAAACTACCTGATTATACTTGCAATACTGTCTTTAAAAATTTTCATGTCAAAACATGCTGCTCTTTTTTCACAGTCTTCTCTCATTGTTACCGCCTCTTCTTTTGTCATTTTCTGAATGGCCTGTATCAAATCTTCCTGCGTAAATTCAGGATCTAACAAAATCCCTGTTTTGCCTGGAATTATTGATTCCAAAAGCCCTCCTTCAGCAATCCCTATCACTGGTTTTCCTGCTGCCATCGATTCTACAGGGCTCATTCCAAAATCTTCACTTTCTGGAATGTAAATTGTCGCTCTACAGGTAGCCAGATAGGTTTGTAGTTGTTTTTCACTAACAGTACCCACTACTTCAATATTATCATACCCTGCGGCCAGATCTTTTATTTTATTGAATTCCTGTCCCTCTGAAATAACAATAAGATGCTCTTCAGGCAGCTTTTGAAAGGCCTTAACTATTCGATCCACTCGTTTTAATGGGTCCAGGCGTCCCATTGATAAAAAATATCCCCTATCCTCCTTCCATGAAAAATCAGATATATTACATGGTGGATAGACAACCTTGCTCTGTAAGCCCAGATATGTTTCTATTCTTTTTTGCACATTTTTGGAATTTGCAAGCACGATATCCATCCGTGAAACTGCACGTTCATACTGATCTTTATAGTACCAGTTAAAAATCCTGAGAAGAGGACGCTGCCAAAAAGAAATCATTGCCTCATAGTACTTTTTCTTATCATATACAAACCTTGGCGGCGTATGACAGTAAAGGATATGCTTGCATCCATTACTCTTATGTATAGCCAGGGGAGCATAAAATCCGCTGTAAATTACCACATCATACTTACCAGAAAATATTGAGTTCTTTAAAAAGCCGCGAATTAATAACCATTGCTTAAGTAATGGGATATTACATTTTATGCCTAAGGTATAGTCTGGTATATTATCCGAATCCGTAGTAAAGAAGGGATGATCTCGCTTGAAATACCCACATCCCAGATCCGTATCAAAACAATCTCTTAGACAAAGAACAAGCCTTCCACCTCCTTCGGTGGTTTCAAAGTAATCATGGAGGACAAGAATCTTTTTTTTTGTTTTCTCTGTCATTATCCTGTTAGAAATTCCATATGCAAATTTGCTTTTTTATTGCGTACGATAGGCTACTCTCAGTAAAAACTTTTATATACTTTCTATTTTTATCACACTATAGTTATTACAATAAAAATACCGTTGTTGTACAATTTGAAAATTTAAAACATATTTAAAACATTGAAGGAAAAGATTTGTGCAATAATTCTAAACTGGAATGGTTGGGCTGATACACTAGATTGTTTAACGTCCATATATACCAGTTTTTGTATTCCTTTCCTGACAATTGTCGTTGATAACGGATCCACAGACAACTCAATTTCTAACATTATACGCTGGTCTTCAGAAAACTCTATTTCCTGTGAACTCATCAGTGAAGAATCCGATCCTCTTTCTTTTCCAGATAAGCCAGCTCTTTTTTTACTGTCACTTCCTGAAAACAGAGGTTTCAGCGGTGGAAATAATACCGCTTTAAAAATAGCCGATAATTTCAAGGAAATTAAATATTTTTGGATACTTAATAACGACTGTATCGTAAAAAATAACAGTCTCAGCTCACTTATCTCTTTTTCTGGAAAGACGGGGATTCCCGGAATATTTGGATCGACAATCACCCAATTTTCCAATCCGGAAAGTGTAGAGTACGCTGGTGGTGCCTCCTACAATCCTCTTACCAGCCGTATTAAAAAGATTTCAAATTCTCAGAAAATCTCAAAAATTTTACAAGAAATAAATATTTCCAGACTTGACTACATTGCCGGATGTGCAATGTTCATCCACCGCGATATTTTCAGAAAATGTGGTTATTTCAATGAGTCGTTTTTTTTGTATTATGAAGAAATTGATCTCTGTATGCGGGCAAGAGAAAATGGCTTTGCCATAGCCTGGTGTCCGAACAGTATAATTACACATAAGGGTGGACTTTATAATAAAAACTATAATAAAGTTGAGCGGCAAAAACTCAAATTTTTGCAGTATCACGAAAACTTAAGTACCTTTCTGTTTACCAAACAGTGGTATCCTTTTTACCTTCCCATAGTCATTTTTATTCGCCTAGGTATAAAGCCTATACTCTTTTTACAAAGAAAGAATCTTTTTTTGTTATTTTCACTCCTTGCTGCTTTTTATGATTTTATAAAAGGTGAGAACAAAAAAGATAATATAAATAATATTAAATAGATAGACAATAATTATTCTCCTTTAATGAGACAGATATAATAAGGTCAGATTGTTAGTTTATCTCAGCAAAGACTCCATCTTTTTATATAAAGGAATAATTTGTTTTGTAGATAACAGCTCCTGAAAATCTGTAATCCATCAGTCTGTAACGTCTGACAGCACAAGATATTCATAGTGTGAGCTGCCTGTTATCGGTATCAGGAATGGTCTCATTCTTGTCAATGAGCACTGTCTATCATGGGATACCGCCTTTCCCGGGAGAATAAAGAATATTATCGGGTACGGTTATACATCTTCTTATTTTTGACCCCATATTATGTATCCCTGCTCCTGATATTTCCTTACACACTCCTCATTTTCCCTGTATGATTTTTCTGACTGCCACCTGTCCACATTGCAGTTTACAAAGTCATATGTTGTTGGATGCTTCAGAATAACTCTATAGGGTTTATTTTTGTTTCCTGCACAAGAGATAAAAACAAAAACAACTATTAATAATAATAGTAAATATATAGACTTTTTCATCTCCTTTCATCTCCTTTTGTAATTACGTATTTCAACTGTGCTTCATCTGTTTTTTTATCTTATATTTCTTTATCAAATTAACATCATATATATATTTCGATGATTTATTTTTTTGAAATATATTCCAGTGATTTTCTCTTTCATTCTGCACATTTTCATTTACATAATGTAAACCTCTGGAAAATTTTCTGGCTATAGCCGCCTCTACAATCAGCATAGCTATATGACTGATATTACGTAACTCAATCATATTTTCCGTCGGTCTATATTCGCAATAATGTGTTTCAATTTCATCAATGATATGTTTCATCCTTTTTCTGGCCAATTCAAGTCTTTTTGGGTTTCTAACAATCCCCACATAATTCCACATGGTTCTTCTAATACTTTCCCAGTTATGATTTATCAGCACTTCTTCCTGAATTGGATTTTTCTTTAAAAAACTATCCTTATATTCACTTAAATCCTCTTTTGAAACATCCAGGTCATCCAGGGTATTTTTGAGGTATTGAAAAGCTCGTTCAGAGTATACCACTGCCTCCAACAAGGAATTACTCGCTAACCTGTTACCTCCATGTAATCCCGTATTCGACGACTCTCCGAGTACGAATAGATTTTCAATACTGCTTTTACCATGTTCATCAACCAAAACACCACCACACATGTAATGAGCTGCTGGCACGACAGGAATGGGATCCGTTGAAATATTTATCCCCAAATCCTTACATCTGTTAAATATTGTTGGAAATCTTTTTTTTAGAAATGACTCCGATTTTGAAGTAATATCTAAATATACGCAGTCAAGTCCTCTCTCTTTCATTTCCTTATCTATCGCCCTGGCCACTATATCACGAGTCGCTAAATCCTTCCTTCTATCATATTTATTCATAAAAGGCTTCCCTGTTTTATCTACCAGAACAGCCCCTTCTCCCCGCACAGCCTCAGATATCAGAAAATTTTTTGCATGTGGATGATAAAGACATGTAGGGTGAAACTGCACAAATTCCATATTGGTAATTTCAGCGCCAGCTCGAAATGCCATTGCAATACCGTCCCCTGTGGAAATATCCGGATTTGTGGTATAGAGATACACCTTTCCACATCCTCCAGTGCAAATAGCTGTAATTTTTGCAGTGCATATTTCTAATTCACCATATTCATCTATAACAGTACACCCTATGCATCTCCCTTTTTTATCGAGTACAACATCCACCCCCATATGGTTTTTCAAAACAGTAATTGATTCTTTCTTTTTCACTTCATCCAACAATGCTCTTTCAATTGCATGCCCTGTTAAATCATACGCATGAGCCACTCTCCTTTTCGAGTGCCCCCCCTCCCTTCCCAGATCCAAACCATTTCCACTTTCTTTTTCAATAAAATTGACGCCGAATTTAATCAGGTCCTTTACCCTCTCTGGTCCGTTTTTTACAACCATTTCCACTATATTTTCATCACACAAACCACTTCCGGAAATAAGAGTATCTTTAATATGATATTTAAATGAATCCTCTTCGTCCATAACAGCAGCTATTCCACCCTGAGCAAGATTGGTTGCTGAATCAATTTTTTCTTTTTTCGTCACAACAACAACACTTCCCAGACAGGATACTTTCAGCGCAAAAGATAACCCAGCAATACCGGATCCAATTATTAAAAAATCACAGTTCATACTTACCCCCATGTTTCACGTGAAACATTCGTTTGTTTTACTTACATTCTGTATTTATCAATAGATTTTTTACAAAAATATAATATGGGTATTACTTTATATTGTTTTTACAATAAAGGTAAATATTTATCTTGTTTCAATTCCTCTTTTCCATTATTAGTGACTACATGTGAATCATAGGAGGTTCTTTATGCCGACACGTAAAGGAAAAATTATAGCTGTTGCCAATCAGAAAGGTGGTGTTGGTAAAACAACATCATCCATTAATCTAGCAGCAGCACTTACAAGCAGGAAAATAAAAATATTGCTCATCGATTCAGATCCGCAGGGAAACGCATCGAGTGGAGTTGGAATATCTTTAAAAAATCGCAAACATCATTTGTATCATGCCTATACTGGTGAAGTGCCAGCTTCTGCAGTTATTTATCAAACCGGTATAAAAAACCTGGATATTATTCCAGCAAATATTGATCTTGTTGCTGCTGAAATAGAGCTTGTTTCGCTGAAAGAAAGGGAAAAAATTCTAAAAAATATAACTAATACGCTACGTAATGATTATGATTATATTTTTATAGATTGTCCCCCTTCTCTTGGACTTCTCACTGTTAATTCACTTACGGCTGCACAATCAGTGCTCATCCCTTTACAGTGTGAATATTTTGCGATGGAAGGATTAGCCCAATTGATATCTACTATAAGATCTGTTAAAAAGAGTTTCAATAAAAGTCTTTTTATTGAAGGATTGCTTTTAACTATGTATGACAAAAGAAATAATCTTACTCACCAGGTTGCAGATAAAATAAAAAACCATTTTGGAGATAAGGTTTTTAAAACAGTCATACCAAGAAATGTCCGTTTAAGTGAAAGTCCAAGTCATGGTAAAACAATACTTGAGTATGATAAGCAATCTGCCGGGGCAATAGCTTATACTAAACTTGCTCGAGAATTTTCCAAATTACAGAGGTAAATGGTGGCAAAACATAAAGGTCTAGGTAAGGGTGTCGGAGTGCTCTTTTCAACAGAGGACGAAGAGACTACATTCTTTGAATGTAGAATTGAAAATATCATTCCAAACAGAGATCAACCAAGAACTGTTTTTGAGGAAGAAGAATTAGAAGAACTGGCAAACTCCATTAAAGAACATGGTGTGCTCCAGCCTTTGCTTGTTCATCGAATAAATGATTCTGATACATATGAATTGATTGCCGGTGAAAGAAGGTTTAGGGCATCACAATTGGCAAACCTTGACACTGTACCTGTAATTGTCAGAAACATAGATAATGACACCACACTTCTGGAGCTTGCTCTAATTGAAAATATTCAAAGAACCGATCTTAACCCTATTGAAGAGGCAGAAGCATATAATAAACTCATTGTCAACTGTAACTATACACAGGATGATGCAGCAAAAAAACTTGGAAAAAGTAGATCTGCAATTGCTAACTTGTTAAGATTATTAAATCTTCCTGATTATATAAAAAAAGATCTCATACATGGAACTCTCTCTGAAGGTCATGCCCGTCCTTTACTCAGGCTCATTGATAATCCATCAGCCTTACAGGAAATCCGTACTCTGATTATCAATAAAAAACTATCTGTAAGACAGACAGAGATGCTTGTTAAAAAAACACTATCTGAAAAGAATCCGGGTAATGTGAAAAAAACAAATTACAAAGAAAATAATGAACTTTCAAAAACATATTGCAAATCTCTGAGTACACAACTGTCTAACAAAATACACTCTAATGTTACGATTCATCAAAATGGCACCCGTGGTAAAATTGAAATTGAATATTATTCACATGATGATCTTGATAGAGTTATTTCTATACTTTTAAACGATTAGATTATTACTTTTAGTTATGAAAAAATTTGTTATTACATTTTTCCTGTCTTTAACCACCTTTTTCCTTATTGTTTCAACAGGTTTCGCACTTACTATGAGAAGTGTCAATTCTAATAATGTGAATCTGAGATCCGGGCCTGGAACAAGTTATGAGGTAAAATGGGAATACGGCAAAGGTTTTCCACTTATTGTTTTGCAGAATAAAGGTAACTGGGTCAAGGTTAAAGATTTTGAGAATGATACCGGCTGGATTTATAAAAACCTTCTTTCAACCAAAGGTCACATGGTAGTAAAGGCTTTCAAAGGGAAAAATAAAAAAATTAATATACGATCTGGTCCTGGAACAAAACATAGTGTCGTTGGTCAGGCATATTATGGTGTTGTTTTTGAGACCCTCGAACAAAAAAACGGCTGGGCCCATGTCCGTCATGAATCAGGTCTTAAAGGATGGATAAAACGCTCACTTCTCTGGGGTTTTTAATTTCAAACCTTATTACAGGTATTCAATACTTCAAGAAAACCTGTCCACATAAGGGTCGCCAATTTTATCGATTTTTTATTCCTACTAAGTTAAAAATCCAATTTCAATTGTATAGTGTTATCCTTTTAAAGTGGACACAAGTTGAAAATAGCAGCAATAAAAAGACTTCTTTTACCTTTATTGAACAAAAGTATACATCCGAGGGTTTAAATGTAGCAGATAATAGTATACTGGCGGAGAGGGAGGGATTCGAACCCTCGGTGGAGTTTAACCCCCACACTCGCTTAGCAGGCGAGCACCATCGGCCAACTCGGTCACCTCTCCAATGATGGCGGAGGAAGTAGGATTCGAACCCACGGTACTTTCGTACAACGGTTTTCAAGACCGCCGCCTTAAACCACTCGGCCATTCCTCCAGTTTAGACATGGGCTTTCTACCACCTCTCGTCTTTCTTGTCAATAAATTGAAATAAAAACTGGTAAATTTAATTATAATACACAGCCTTTAAGTAAGGTTTTAGTGATCAGCGACAATTATAATTCCTTTCTAACGACAATTATTTTTCCCGGATAATTTTAAAATGATTATTCCGACTTCTCTAAGGAGGAAATGGAATGA
>PDWI01004296.1_pt1 | contig 19968 bp, 16 predicted proteins | sample 1430891 | NCBI WGS metagenome assembly PDWI01 (sample SAMN01162508, study PRJNA174530) | Oral metagenome, whole genome shotgun sequencing project. | biome: Marine environment; feature: Marine mammal; material: Swab sample of the gingival sulcus; isolation source: swab sample of gingival sulcus...
AACGCCCTCGGCGCCGGCCGGGTCTTTGCTCAGGGGGCGCGGCTGGTCGGAGAAGCTGTGCAGAGCGGAGCGGTCTTTACCACCGAAGTGTGGCAGGAGCTCAGGCGGCGGGCCGGGGCCGGAGGGACCCTGCATCTGATCGGTCTTGTCTCTGACGGCAATGTGCACAGCCATATTGACCATCTTTTCGCACTTCTGGAGCGTGCTGCCGAAGACGGTATCGCCCGGGTACGGGTGCATGCACTGCTCGACGGCCGTGATGTCGGCCAGAAGAGTGCGCTTGACTATATCACTCCTCTTGAACAGAAGCTGCAGCAGCTGTCAACGGATGGGCGTGACTACCGCGTTGCCTCCGGCGGCGGGCGAATGGTGACAACCATGGACCGCTACGGTGCCAACTGGTCGGTGGTTGAGAAGGGCTGGCATGCGCACGTCCTCGGCAGGGCTGCTGAGGGGCGATTCTTTTCAACGGCCTGCGAGGCGGTCGAGACGAGCTATGCCGAAGATGCCGATATGACCGATCAGTATATGGATTCGTTTGTGATTACCGAGGACGGCAGACCGGTCGGGACGATAGAGGATGGTGACGGGGTGATCTTCTTCAACTTCCGCGGCGATCGTGCGATTGAGATCTCTGAGGCCTTTGAGAAAAAGGAGTTTTCCGAATTTGACCGGATACGCCTTCCCGAGGTCTGCTATGTCGGGATGATGCAGTACGATGGCGATGCTCATATTCCGGCAAACTTTCTCGTCCAGCCGCCCGATATCGACCGCACCCTCGGTGAGTATCTCTGTGCGACCGGGCTCTCTTCCTATGCGATCTCAGAGACCCAGAAATTTGGCCACGTCACCTACTTCTGGAACGGCAATCGCCTCGGGTATATCGATGAGAAGCTCGAAAAATATGAAGAGGTCCTTTCGGATCGAATCGCCTTTGATCTGCGCCCGTGGATGAAGGCCGAAGAGGTGACGGTGAAGGTGATTGAGGCTGTTGAGAGCGGCAGATACGACTTTATCCGGCTGAACTTCGCCAATCCCGATATGGTCGGTCATACCGGGGTGGAGGCGGCGGTACGCATCGCTGTCGAGACCGTTGATCTCTGCCTTGGCCGCCTGCTTGAGGCAATCGAGAAAGCGGCGGGAATTGCTTTTATAACTGCCGATCACGGCAATGCCGATATCATGTGGACCGTCAAAGACGGGGTGCGGGTTCCGATGGTCGCCCATACCCTGAATCCGGTTCCTTTTATGATAAAGAATTACAGCGATGCCGGCCCGCTTGCGCTGGCTGAGGTTGCAGATCCGGGGCTGACCTGCGTTGCCGCCACCCTCTGCAACCTGCTCGGGTTTGAGGCGCCGCCAGGCTATGATCCTTCTCTGGTCAAGGCCGGGTGATATGGTCGGGAAGATCAGCAGATCCGAACAGAAACGACGGTTTAAAAGGATCGAAGAGGCGGCCGCCGAGCTTGCCCGGATCAGTGACCGTGACCTTGCGGCGCTTGAGGTCGGAGAAGAGATCAAGGCGGAGATTCTCGCTTGCCGGACGGTTCGGGGGGGAGCGTTCAGGCGGCAGATAAAATATCTGGCCAGGGTCGTCCGCGAAGAGGATGCTGTTGACCAGATTTTCACCTTTCTTGCCGAGCGCAGGGGGTCAAAGGCAAAGGCGATCCAGCTGCACCACGAGGCCGAACGGCTGCGTGATCTGATGATCAACGAGGTTCTCGCGGTTCAGGAGCTTCTCGTTCAGCAGCGGCTGCCATTGGAGATGGACTGGCCGGCAGAGACAGTTCAACAGGTGGTCGAAAGGTACGATGTCGACGAGCTTGAGCTTCGTCGCTGTCTGCATGCCTGGGCGCGAACCAGAGCGCAGCGCCACTGTCGGGAGCTGTTTCGAATCCTCAAAGCCGCTCTTGAGAGAGACGGGCGCAGGCAGCGGTTGAAAGAGCAGGAGCTGCTCAATCGTTGTCGGTGCTGACTTTTTCGCGGCGGCGGCGGGCGATGGTCGCCAGGATCATCCGGCTCTCCGGGTGATTTTCCAGCTCTCTGGCGCTCATTCGCCGCAGAACCATATCACTTTCGGCAACGACTGTTGCGGTCCTTCTGCCGTCCGGTGAGAAGTAGGCCATTTCTCCGAAGACCTCGCCCGCTTCGAGTTCTCCGATGCGGGTACTGTCATCAGCAATAACTGCCGCTTTTCCGGTAACGATAAAATAGATTCCATTGGCCCTGCTGCCTTTGCGGAGAATGGTCTCCCCCTCTTTATGCCAGAAAACCTGGTAGGTGCGTTCGCGGTTGCGGATGGTCTGCAGATCCTCAAAGAGACGTTTGTCGAGCGACTTGAGCAGGGTGTCGGCAAGCGACGGCAGCTGGTAGTCCGGAGAGGTGTGACGCGATTCGAAGATACGCATTCCATGGGCGAGAAAGGAGCTTCCCGGAAGAGGGTTGTCGTCGATATACTCGAGCAGCCGGCGGGTGGCGATATCGACACTGCCGGCAAGTTTGATAAAGAGCCGGTCCGCATTGAGCAGGTGGCGACGGGCCCGGTTGAAATCGGGGGCGATTCCCTGATTCTCGTTGCCGCAGAAAAACTCTACTCCCCTGTTTTTTTCGCAGATAAAGTCGTAAAGAGGACGACGCTCGACTTTTTCTGGAACATTGTTGATCCCGGGCTCGTAGATCGAGTAGATGTGGATCGGATGATCGTAGTGGCGGGGGGTTATTTTGCCGATGCTGACCACTGTTTCGGGGCAGATCGTCTGCAGGTTTGCGACCTCTTTATCCATCAGAAAAGAGGTTGCGAACCATGAACAGAGTGACTCAAGTCTGCGGGCGGCGATAAAGGCCGGGGTAAACCGGAGAGTGTGGGTGTTGACAACCGTTTCGACCATCCTTCCGGTCGAGAGTCCGACCCGTGTGGGGGCAAGCGTATTCTCATTTATCGCCCGGCTGATGTTGAGTGCAGTTTTGACCGCATCGTTGCAGGCGCTCTGTTTCTGCTGCTGACTGCTGCATCCGTAGACGGCGGCGGTACCATCGCCTTCGGTGGGTTCAAAGTTGAGGTCGTCTCCGCTGACAAAGAGCTCCCGCATCTTTGTATGGTAGGCGAGCATGCCGGTACGGATCTCCGCCGGCGGCAGCGAGCCGAATATCCGCCCGTAGTCGATCATGTCTGCGAGGAGGATCACAGCCTCGCGGGTCTGATCGGCGGCGGTGTTTTCGGGATGTTCTGTGCTCATGGGCAGTCGTGACCTTGCTCAGACGGCAAACGGGAAGGCGATCGCCGGATGGTGTTTATAGTCAATCAGCTCAAAATCATCGGTGGTCACCCAGGTTTCGAGGTCTTCAAGGGTTGTGATCTCCGGGTTGATCCTGAGCCGGGGCAGGGGGAAGGGGGTGCGGGTCAGCTGTTTCTTCAGCAGTTCGAGCTGATCTTCATAGATGTGGGCGTTGACGATCTTGTGCCATGCAGTGGCGGCCTTGAGACCGGTTATCTGTGCCATAACCATAAGCAGCCACGCCACCTGGACCTGGTTGAAGCCGTGGCCGAGAGGAAGGTCGTCTGACCGCTGGCAGCTGGTCAGGTAGAGCCGGTCCTCAAGGATCGAAAAGGTGTGGGTGTGCATGCATGGATTGAGGCAGGCCCGATCGCGTTCGCCGGGGTTGTAGAAGGTCATGATCTCGCAGCGGTTGTCAACGCCTCTGCGGAGATCTTCATAGATCGCTTTCAGCTGGTCAATCCTTTTGCCTTCGGGGTTGCGCCAGTCGCGTCCCTGAGCGCCGTAGCAACGCCCCATATCATCGGTGCCTTTGCGAAAAGGGTTGTTCAGCCACGTCTTGTTCTCATTGGCGTTGGCGTTCCAGGTGTTACAGCCGATGGCGCGGAAGTCGGCTGCTGAGGTGTAGCCGCGCAGATAACCGAGCATCTCGGCGATCGCAGGCTTCCAGTGGAGTTTTTTGGTGGTCAGCACGGGCAGGGTCCCGTCGCTGACATCATAGGTGAGATCGGCGTTGATAACGGTGAGGCAGCGTTTGCCGGTACGCGCATTGGTGACCCAGACTCCTTCGTCAATAACTCTGCGGCACAGTGTGATATATTGGTGCACAGGTGATTACCTCTGTTTCTGGTAGTAGATGGAACGCAGATACCGTCGGGGCACAAAGAGTGGAGAGACCCCGGTGAGGGACTCGGTCGAACCGATAATCAGGAAGCCGTCGTCTGCAAGATGCTGCGCCAGTTTTGCAAACAGCTTTCTGCGGTCTTCCAGAGTGAAGTAGATCGCAACATTGCGACAGAAAATTATATCAAATTTGCCTATCCCTGTGAAGGGCTTGAACAGGTTCTGCTTTCTGAACTGGACCATCGCCCGCAGTTCATCCTTTATCTTCCATGAGTCTCCGGCAGGGGTGAAATATCTCTGGAGATAGGTGGTTGCAAGGCCGCGTTCAATTTCAAACTTGTTATAGGTTCCCGAGCTCGCCCGCGCCAGCGCTGCATCCGATATATCGGTGCCGAGAAGGGTGATCCGGTAGTTGTTCAGGGTGCTCTGCAGCAGCTCTTTCAACACGATGCAGACCGAGTAGAGCTCCTGGCCGGTCGAGGCGGCGGCACTCCAGATACTCAGTGGTACTCTGGGTGCCGCTTTTGTGGTGCGCAGATCAATCAGCTCTGGAAGAATTTTATGCTGCAGCAGCTCAAATGGGCCCTTGTCACGGAAAAAGAGGGTCTCATTGGTGGTAATGGCGTCGATAATATCACGCTCAATGGTTTTTCCGGGATCACGCTTTGCTTTGGTATAGAGATCAAGATAGCTGGTACAGTTGTGGGCTCTGGCGATCGAATCAAGTCGAGTCTCAAGCAGATAGCTTTTCGAGCTGTCAAGGTGGATCCCTGAAATCTCCTTGACGTAGCTGGTGATGGTTGCAAATTCGGCGGGGGTGATCTTTATCATTGTCGAGTCTCTGTCGGCGGCGGCCCGGATGTCTCTCTTTCTCTCTCTGGAAAGGTCTTTCGGGATGGTCAATAACTGTACACTGGCTGAACTGGAGTGCAGGAGGAGCTGTTGTCCTCCTCTACAGGGCCTCACGGACAGAGCGGGTAATCTCGGCAGCTATCCTGTCGAGCGGCAGGACGATATCGAGATACCCCTTTTCTGCCGGAGCTTTGGGCATGCCGTAGACCACGCAGGAGTCTTCATCCTGACCAATGATATAGGCTGATTTCTCGCGCAGAACAGCAAGCCCCGCTGTTCCGTCAGAGCCCATTCCGGTCATAATGACTGCGGTTGTCCGGCCGACAAAATAGTCGGCGACCGAACGAAAGAGGTAGTCGGCAGAGGGGCGGCAGGAGTTCTCCGGCGGGTCGTCGGTAATGCGAATCTTGCGGTTTGAGCCATCACGGGCGGCAATCAGTTTCATCTGTCTGCCGCCGGGTGCAATATAGACGGTGTTGGCGACAAGATCTTCCCCCTCTTCGGCCTCTTTGACGGTAAGGCCGCATTTTTTGTCGAGACTTTCGGCAAGGGAGCGGGTAAAGACGGGCGGCATATGCTGAACGATAACAACCGGAACACCAAGATCTGCGGGCAGCATCGGCAGCATCTGACTGAGGGCGTTGGGCCCTCCGGTCGAGATGCCGATGGCAACGATTGCTGACTTTGTCCGCGGGCGGCGGCTGATCACTCCGGCAGCGGTCGCAGCTGCCGGAGAGGCTTTCAGCCCGGCGGGAGCGCCTGCTTTTGCCGAAATATCAGCTCCCTTCTCCGCTCTTTGTGATGGCATCGACAAGGTCGTCTGCCCTGGCGATGTCGGTCGGAAAGAGTGCGATCTTCTGCCGCCATCACGTCTGAAGGCGGCAATGATCGGTTCGAGTTTTGCCTTTATTTCATCCATCCCCTGGCGAACATTGTCGGCCTGAGGTTTGAGGATGAAGTCGAAGGCGCCGAGTTCAAGGGCGCGCAGAGTGAGGGCTCCGCCTTCAACTGTCAGCGTTGACAGCATGATGACACCGATCTCGGCAGAGGTCCGGTGCAGATGTTCAAGAACCTCAATACCGTTCATCTCGGGCATCTCGATGTCGAGAGTGAGGAGATCGGGTTTGAGGAGCTTGATTTTAGAGAGCGCAATTGAGCCGTTGTGGGCAACACCGACCACCTCGACACCTGGAATTGCCGACAGGATATCCGAGACCGCTTTCCGATAGACGATTGTGTCGTCGACGACCAGTACCTTCAGTTTTTGTGTTCCGGGCATCAACCGTCAATCCTCCAGAGCCAGTACTTTTTCGACATCGAGAATACCGATAAGCAGTGTCTCTGTTTTGCAGACAGCGGTAAAGTACTCACCCTGAATACCATTCATGTTCGCCGGAGGGGCCTCGGTTTTGTTCATATCTGCGGTAACCACATCACTGATCGATTCGACCAGAAGCCCGACATGGCCGGTTGCAGAGTTGACGATAATATTACGCTGAGAGTCACCGGTACCGGTTCTGCCAAGTCCCAGTTTTTTACTGAGATCAATAATGGTGACAATCTGCCCGCGCAGGTTAAGGATCCCGAGGACATATTCCGGTGCCTGAGGAACCCGGGTCATCTGCATCACCTTGTTGATCTCCTGGACCTTGAGAATGTCCATGCCACAGAGGGCATTGCCGACGTAAAATGTTGCAAGCTCAACAAGATTCGTTGATTCCGCAGTCTGCAGTGCTGATTCAGCCATAGTGTTGTCCTTGTGCGTACTGTTACCGGGGAAGAGTGTGCCTCGTATCGACAGATTCCGCAAAGAGGCACTTAGCGGTTGCCATCAATGGCGACGTTTGACATAGTCGTGAACAGAGACCATCAACCGCTCCTTGTCGAGTTTGATGTGATATTCATCAACACCGACAGCTTTGCCGTGTTCAACATCCTCTGCGGAGGCAAGGGTGGTCAGTGCTATGATCGGCATGCTGCTGAACCTTTGATCGCCTCTGATTTTGGTGGTGAGTTCAAACCCGTTCATGTTCGGCATCTCAATGTCTGTGACCAGCAGGGTGATCTCATCACCGTGCTTTTCGAGTTTTTCGAACGCGTCGACCCCATCTTCGGCTTCGATGACGCTGTAGCCGACTTCGGTCATATAGCCGCGCACCTGATTACGGAAAAACTTCGAATCTTCGGCGATCAGGATAGTCGGCGGCGGCCCCTGTTCATCTGTACCGGCAGCATCGAGCTGGTCGTCATGCGGCGACCAGTCGGGAAAGAGACTGGAGACGAGGGCAAAGACATCGACGAGCATTGTCGTCTTTTCGTTGATGATCAAAGAGCCCATGATCCCCGGCTGTGCGAGGGTTTGACCATCGATTTCACTTGCGACCTCAAGGGCGTCAATCGGGCCGATCGCAAGCAGGCCGATCGGTTTTCCGGAGATGTTGAAAACAATGACCAAAAGGTCTTCATGGTCGGCCATGGGTTCGACACTGGCGACATCATCAATGCAGATAAGGTTGAGGGTGCCGTCACGATACTTCATCGTCCGCCTGCCGCCGAGGATCTCGATGTTCGACCGCTTGATCTTTTCGATCCGTTCGACCTGGTTCAGGGGAACACCAAAATGTTCTGTCTCCGAGTTCTGGAAAACAAGCAGCGACTGTCTGTCGAGCTGTGCCTGAACAGCCTCTTCATTCTCACGGCGGATTTCGGCGGCACGGTCGGTGCCGTCGAGCGAGGTCAGCCGGGCCATATGGGCGAGGTTGGTCACATCAAGGATAAGGGCGATGCGCCCGTCTCCCATGATCGTTGCGCCGGCGTATCCTTTGCACTGCTGCAGGTGGCGGCCGAGAGGCTTGATGACGATCTCTTCAGAGTCCTGCAAACGGTCGACGACGAGCCCGTACTTGACAGAACCGGTCGAGACAACAACGATGTTCAGGGCTGAGGCCGGGCTCTGCCGTCTGTCCTCGGGGCTGCGCTCCGGCAGGTCCTGGTCTGCAGTATCAGCGACCGGCTCGGTACCGTCATGGAAGAGCGGCGAACTGGTGCTGCGCCGGTCGGCAATATGGCGACGCCGGTCCTCACGGAGGATTCCGGTGACCGGCTCCTCATAGGTTCCGGTAATGCCAAAGATATCGGCGAGCCGAATCAACGGAAGAAGGGTGCCGCGGAGGCGGACAACCTCGGCGTCTCCGACGCGTTCAACCCGGTCTTTGATCTGTCGTGCCGGAATGCGCAGCAGCTCTTCGAGGTTGACCTGGGGGATCGCGTAACGTTCGCCGCAGGTCTCGATGATCTGGCAGGGGATGATCGCAAGAGTCAGCGGCAGCTTGATTGAGATCGTGGTTCCGGCCCCCTTTTCAGAGATGATGTCAACTGAACCTCCGAGTTGATCAAGGTTGGTCTTGACCACATCCATGCCGACGCCCCGGCCGGAGACATCTGTGACCTTTTTGGCGGTTGAGAACCCGGGCAGAAAGATCAGGTTGACCTTCTCCTTGTCACTCATCAGTTTGGCCTGCTCCGGGGTGATCAGGCTCTTGTTGACCGCACTTTGTGCGAGGGCGTCACCGTCGAGACCCTTGCCGTCGTCACTGATCTCAATAACGACCTGCCCGGCCTCATGAAAGGCCTTGAGGATGACCAGACCTGTCTCATTTTTCCCACTTTTCCTCCGGGTTTCGGGGTCTTCAACCCCGTGATCAACAGAGTTGCGGACAAGGTGGGTCAGCGGGTCGTTGATCGCCTCGATAATCGTTTTATCAAGTTCGACATCCTTCCCGATGATGGTCAAATCGATGGTCTTGCCGAGTTTTTTTGACAGATCGCGGACCACCCGCGGAAATTTATTGAAGACGTTGCCGATCGGCTGCATCCGGGTGAGCATGATCGCCTCCTGAAGTTCGGAGGTGATCAGGTCAATCCGCTGGCCGACCGCTTCGGCGCTGCGCATCCCTTCGGTGCTGATGGTCTGCAGCAGCTGGTTGCGGCTGAGTACCAGTTCTCCGGCAAGGTTCATCAGCGAATCGAGCAGGCTGACATGCACACGCAGGGTCGTTTCGGCCTTTGGCGCCTGTTTTATATCTGTCGCCGGCGGCGGTGTCACCGGCGGTGCCGGCGGCGGTTCGACCGGAGGTTCTGCAGCGGCCGGTGCCGGAGTCTCAACCGCTGCCGACTCTGCCACGGCTTCGGGTGCGGCTTCGGGTGCGGGCTCCGGTACCGGGTCAGGTGCTGCAGCGGCTGCATCGGCAAAGGTCCCGTCCGCAATCGCATTGAGCGGATTGAGGTTGGCGGAGATATCCTCGTCGTTGGAGGTCTGGACATTTTCAATCATACTGCGCAACTGATCCGACGAGAGCAGCAGCACGTTGACAATCTCCGGGGTCGGGATCAACCGTTTGGAACGGATCATGCCGAGGACGTTTTCGGTGGCATGCGAAAGCTCCTGGATCGATGTGAGCCCCATGAAGCCGGCACCGCCCTTGATCGAGTGGGCTGCCCGGAAGACCTTGTTGACAAGATCTTCATCAATGTTTTCTCCACCCTCCTCAATGGCAAGAAGATCGGTCTCAATGTCGGCAAGATGCTCGAGTGACTCTTCGACAAATCCCTGCAGTATTTCATCATCTTCAATTTCCATTTTTTTCCTCTTCCATTGAGATGGGAATGCGGTGCGGACTGCACCGCGGTAAAAACTTCTTCAGCTTTCTTATTTAAAAGGTATTCCATGAAAGCAGAAAAATGTGCAGAAGAAAAAAGAAAAATTTCTTATCTCTTTGAAACTACAGTTAAAATAAGGTTGCTTTCAGCCAAAATATGCGAATTTTCGGCATCAACCTCTCTGTTGTCGGTCTCTGGAAAGTCTTATCGGGCTGGTACGCCCCCTTTGGCGGGCCTCTCCGCTGCTGTCAAGGTCTCTCCCTGGAACAGTCTCTTTATCTCTGCAGCAGCTCGTCTTCTGCACCGCAAACAGCACTGCAGTGCAAAAGTATTGAGAGTGTTGTTACTCTTTTCGAAGCAGTTCCAGTTCATAGGTCAGATGATGTCCGGCCAGCGGATGGTTGTAATCGACGGTAACGCTCTCCTCTTCGACCTCAATCACGGTGGCCGGAATCTCCTGCTGTTCTCCCTCCCGTTCCGTTTTAAGGGTGAGCAGCATCCCGGGAACCGGCTTGATCCGTTCGATCAAATCTCTGTTTTCAATGGTCTGCAGCAGATCTTTCTGGCGCGCACCGTACCCCTCTTCGGGCGGAATGCGAACTTTCTTTATATCGCCAACCTCCATTGTTGCCAGCACCTTTTCAACTGCCGGCGGCAGCTCGCTGCCGCCAAGGCTGATGGTGAGCGGGTTGTCTTTTTTGGCAGAGAAAAACTCTGCGCCGTTGTCAATGGTTCCGGTGACTGCGATGGTGACGGTAGCCATATCTTCTCCTTTGTCGAGATTGAGTTTCGGGCGATTTTGTGTTGGTGCCGCCGGGTGGTGACTTCTGCCTCCTGAGACCGCAAAAAAGGGCAGAGGAGAAGGTTGTCACGGTGCCCCGCGACGTCCCCGGGGGCTTCTGGGGCCGGGCAGGGTATGGTGAACGGCCTGCCCGGCTCTGTTGACAAACACCCTGCCTCGGTCTAGTCTACACAATTTTCAAGGCTGCAGGGAGCCCTCGAGTTTCAGACGGTGCCATCCTGGTCGCCGGCAGCCTGGAGGTGGTGCCGGCAGTGGCAGCTCTTTTTTGCTGTTGAGGTGATTATGATAGAACTTGACTTCAGTAAATCAGCAGATGGTCTTCTTCCCGCCATCGCTCAGGACTGGAACACCGGAGAGGTGCTGATGCTGGCGTATATCAACAAAACTGCCTGGGAGAAGAGTCTTGAGACCGGAAAGGCCCACTACTGGAGCCGTTCACGGCAGAAGCTGTGGCTGAAAGGTGAGAGCTCGGGCAATGTTCAGCTGCTGCGTGCAGTTCTCGTCGACTGTGATGCCGATACTGTTATCTACAAAGTGGAACAGCTTGGCGGTGCCGCCTGCCACACCGGCCACCGCAGCTGTTTTTACCGGGTTGTTGATGGTGATACGCTGCGCGTCGAAGGCCGGCCGCTGTTTGACCCCGAAAAAGTGTACCGGAAGTGACGGAGAGGAGAATGAAAAAGTTGAAACTCGGGCTGCCCAAAGGCAGTCTTGAAAAGGCGACAATCGAACTTTTTGAACGGGCCGGCTGGCGGATTAAACCTGCAGCACGCAACTATTTCCCGAAAATTGACGATCCGGAACTCGACTGTTCGATAACCAGACCGCAGGAGATGTCACGCTACGTTGAGAGCGGGATGCTCGATGCCGGGATTACCGGCAAAGACTGGACAATGGAGAACCTGTCTGAGGCCGTGCTTGTCTGTGATCTCGTCTATTCAAAGGTGAGCAAACGTCCGACCCGCTGGGTGATTGCCGTTGCCGGAGATTCGGATATCGAGCGCCTTGAAGATCTCGAAGGGAAAAAGATCTCGACCGAACTGGTCGGGGTTACCCGCCGATTTTTCGAGGAGAAGGGGATCAATGTTGACATCGAATTTTCGTGGGGTGCGACAGAGGCCAAGGTCGTTTCGGGCCTTGCCGATGCGATTGTCGAGGTGACCGAAACCGAGACAACAATCCGTGCCCATGGGCTGCGTATTATCTATGAACTGATGCAGTCCAACACCCAGTTTATCGCCAACAAAGAGGCGTGGAACGATCCATGGAAGCGGGAGAAGATTGAGAATATGGTGATGCTGCTTCAGGGAGCGCTCGCCGCAGACCGGGTTGTCGGTCTGAAGATGAATGTGCCCGAAGAGAAGGTGGAACCGGTGGTTGCGGTACTGCCGTCGCTGAACGCGCCGACGATCGCAAGTCTTTACAACTCAAGCTGGTTCTCGATCGAAACGGTGGTAACCAAAGAGGTTGTTCGTGATCTGGTACCGCGACTCTCAAAAATCGGTGCTGAAGGGATCATAGAGTACCCGCTCAACAAAGTGGTGTGAAAAGCCCTGCAGCCGTTCTGCCGGCACCCGCTGGCCATAACCTTTCGAGTGTACTATGGATCTCTCGCGTGTCGAGTTTATGCTCAGTGTTCACAGTCTTCGGCAGCTTCCGGATCCGGAGATGCCGGAAATCGCCTTTGCCGGGCGCTCCAATGTCGGCAAGTCGAGTCTGATGAATCGACTGCTCGGCCGCAGCAAACTGGTCAAAACATCGGCGCGTCCGGGAAAGACTCAGGCGTTGAACTTCTTTCAGGTCGGAGAACACTGCCGCCTTGTCGATCTGCCCGGTTATGGGTATGCCAGAGTCCCCAAAGGGATGAAGAACCGCTGGCAGACTCTGATCACCTCGTACCTCGAAAGGCGCAGCGTGCTCGCCTGCGTGGTGGTGATTATCGATATCCGCCACGAAGCCAGACAGCTCGACAGCCAGCTTCTTGACTGGCTGCGTCAACGGGGGATTCCGTTTGTTGCGGTCTACACCAAGACAGACAAGGTGAGCGGCTCGGTGCTCGAAAAAAATGCCAGACGGCTTGACGTCGGCCACCGCCTTGCTGCATCGCAGCGGGTGCTTTTTTCGGCGGTGACCGGGCGTGGGAAAAGTGAGCTGAAGGTTGCGCTTGCCACGTTCCTGCAGGGGGCCGGCAGCTGAACATTCTCCTCTCTTTTTTGCATCTCAACCGGCTGGCTGCGGTTGAACCGGAACCTCTCCCGGTGACCGTCAGCGCCCGCCCGGCTCCGGAACAGGCGAAAACTCACCCTCCAATTCGGGTCTGAGCCGTGGTATAGTGGGTGAAAACCGCTGTCTGAAGTCGCCCGTTTCCCTCTACCAGAGGCCGCTATGCAGGAACTCTCCCACTCTCAGAAGGCTCGTCACGCCATCAGCACGTTCAAGACTCTTGCCGATTCACTGCCGCTGCAGGGGGTCTATCGTCCTTCCGGAAAGACCGGGGGCAAGCTTGCAGATGCGCTCCGTGAACTCAGCCCCGAGATCTACGGGACGATGACCAATGAGCGCATCGTTGAGCTCAAGGGACTTGAGTATGTGATCGATCGCATGCCCAGAGGTATCGAGCGGGCCACCCGGATCATTTTTACCGGGCGGGAGGATTTTACCGATACCTCATTTGCGGAGCTTGTCCCTCTGCGCCGCCGGCGTATCTCGTATGCGGTCTCTGAAACCGAGTTCTGTTTTGTGCTGACCACAGGGACCAGCGAGGTGTATGACCTGCTTACCCACCTTACTTTTCTGAACATTGAGGCCGAGAAAATTGCCCGCCATGCATCCGGCCGTGTTCAGGGGGTGACTGCCGAATGGACCGAGTTCTGCCGTGCGGTCGAACGTGAAGAGACGCTGAAGGGAGAGGAGCTGCAGCAGGCGATCTGGAACCTCTCGATCATCCTTGGCCGCACCTGGCGCGAGACCCGTGACGCCTGGGACTCTTTTGAGCACAATCGCCGGGAACATCGATCAAATAACGGGCTCTTCCAGATAATTCACGGCATCGGCAGCCGGGTTCTCGCCGAGCGGCAGGGGGCAAAACCTCTTACCGTCTACTTCACCCCGAGCCTGCATGCGATGCTCAACCACCAGAAATATGCGACGCTCTGGGCCGGGAAGCTGAAGTCGATCCTGCGCAAAAGCGGTTTGAAAGAGCGGCCGCTTCATATCATCAGCTCCAACACCCATTCGGTGCGTAATCTGCTCTATGGCGCTGCTGCCCTCAAGAGCTGCGGCCGGGCGGTTGCCGATGACATGTATCAGATGGTCTCCGAGCTGCGGCACGAAGAGGCCCTCGTTGAGCAGTATGCGGCCGGGCACGGTTTTTTGGCGATAGAGGATGACTCCGGCTCTGCGATTGATGCCCAGATCATCGATATGGCCGAGGTCGACCTTGACCGCATCCACCCGTCACTGCGGGTCGATGCGGCGCTGATAGAGCGTGAAAAGCCGGTACTGCTTGTTATCGATTACGCCTTTGGAACTCAGGCCTTTGACATCATGGATGAACTGCTTCAGCCGGAGAAAAAGAGCGGACAGTTCTCGTTTGCCAGTATCTCGGTGATGGGGAAGGCCGGCACCCTCAGGGGGAAAAAGGGGGAAATTATGCTTGCGACCTCCCATGTTGTTGAGGGGACCGGTCACAGCTATATCTTCAGCAACGACCTTCATCCCGAAGATTTTTCGAAAGATATCGCCGTCTACGAGGGACCGATGCTGACGGTCCTCGGCACCTCTCTGCAGAACCGGGCGGTGCTCGAGCGGTTCTCCTCGTCCGACTGGCGGGTGATCGGGCTTGAGATGGAGGGCGGTCATTATCACCGGGCGATCAATGCAGCAGTTATAAAGGGGTATATCCCGGCGACACTGAAGATCCGCTACGCCTACTATGCCTCGGACAACCCGGTAAAAAGCGGGCAGACCCTCGCCTCGGGACCGATGGGAGAAGAGGGGATCATGCCGACCTATCTGATCTCGAAACTGATTCTCGAAAAGATTGTCAATCCGTGATCTGAACGCTTTCTTTTGTCAGCCCGCCTTCTCCTGCATTGATGCCGCCAGTACCGCGGAGAGAATCAGCAGGAAATGGCTCGGGTGGGAGTCAAGAAGAAATGAGTTGGCAAAACAGGCCCACGCAAAACTGAGAACCGCTCCCTGCAGCAGGTTGCGGTTCTCTGCGGGCAGACGAAACGAGGAGCGGTAGAGAGCGCCGAGCAGCAGCAGAAACAGCGCCTCGCCGACGATGCCCAGTTGGACCGCGATCAGCAGGTACTCGTTATGGGGGTTGTCGGTGTGGCGGGTTTTCGCCTGCCGGACTGCGATCTGTGCCACCCGGAAGGAGCCGGTTCCATGGCCGCAGACAGGTGCCCTGCGGAACGCATCAATACTGTTGTGCCACCAGTCAAAACGCATCCCTATCGAGGTGCGGGAGCGTCCCGGATGGTACTTCCGCACCTCGTTGACCACCTGTGCCGTCCTCTGCTGTACCAAGTCCGAACTGAAGTAGATCCCTGTAACTCCGCAGAACAGAATCAGCAGACCGACAATGCTCTGTTTCGGGGTCAGATGCTGCACTGTCAGCACCACCATCAGCAGGACAAAGGTGACCATGCCGGTTCGTCCCGGGGTGACAAAGACGAGGTTGGCCACTGCGAGCACGAAGATCATCACCGCTGCACCGCGCAAAAATCGATGAAGGGCTCTCCGGGGGCGGAGAGCGTACTGCAGTGCCCAGAAGGCGAGGGTCGCCATAAAGAAACTGTGGGTGATGTGGTGGAGCGTTGAGTATCCGGCCTTTTCGGCCGGTATGATCGCAAAGAACATCCCCCACGAGATCAGCAGCAGGGTGGTTGTCCCGGCAAAAAAACTGTTCTTTGCGAGGGTGACCGCACGGGCTGCTCCAAACTTCTGTCCCGCCGTCAGCAGCATTGAAAAGACAATCGGAAAGTAGAGCAGCTCGCGGTACTTTTTCAAAAACTCAAGGCGCTCCTCCCAGCTCCCTTCGCTGTAGAAGAGACCAGAGACAAACATCAGCAGCAGCAGCAGCGGCGGCACGCAGACCGGATGGCGGCGGAGCAGCTGCGGCAGCTTTTTGGCCTCACCGGAGAGCAGCCAGCACAGAACCATTGCCGCTGTTGCGATACTCTGCAGAGCTGTTGAGAGGGGGATGAAAAAACAGCTCAGGCAGACAGTGATCAGCCCTGCAGAAGATGACAGTTGCATCCATCTGTTGTCCATAACCGATCTCACCGGTGCTCAATATTGTGCAGCTGATGATAGACCCCGCCGAGAGCGAGCAGGCTCTGATGGTCTCCCTCCTCGATAATCCGGCCGTCCTGGACGACGATAATCCGGTCGGCGTTGCGGATCGTCGACAGCCGGTGGGCAATGACGAAGGTGGTGCGGTTTTTCATCAGATTCTCAAGAGCCTTCTGCACCTCCTGTTCTGATTCGGTATCAAGGGCGGAGGTGGCTTCGTCAAGGATCAGAATCGGGGCGTTTTTCAACAACGCCCGGGCAATCGAGATGCGCTGCTTTTCTCCGCCGGAAAGGCGGGCACCGCCCTCACCGATGACAGTCTCAAATCCTGCGGGCAGCCGACCGATAAAGTCCGATGCGTGTGCGGCTCTTGCGACCTCTTCGATCTCGGCGGCAGAGGCGTCAGAGCGTGAATAGCTGATATTGTTTTTGACCGTATCGTTAAAGAGAATCGTCTGCTGGGTGACCATCGAGATCTGATTGCGCAGTGAACGTATCGTCACGTCGCGGATATCTCTGCCATCAATGGTGATTGCTCCCTCCTGGAGATCAATGAACCGGGGAATCAGGTTGGTGAGTGTCGTCTTGCCTCCCCCTGAGGGACCGACAATGGCAATGACCTCGCCGGCGGTGACACAGAGGTTGAGGTCTTTCAGGACCCGGTCATCACCGTTGCCACTGGTGTTGTTGTCATAGCGGAACGTGATTCCGGTAAAGTTGATCTCGCGGCGGAACGGGGGCAGCGGGATCGCATCGGCGCTGTCTTTGATCTCCGGCTCGGTATCGAGCAGCGTGTAGATGCGCACTGCGGCAGCCAGTCCCTGCTGGATGGTTGCGTTGATTTTCGAGACCGCCTTGACCGGTTCATAGGCGGCGATAAGCGCGGTGAGAAAGGCGAAAAAGGTCCCCGGAGTGGAGCCGCCGTGGATCACCTGAATTCCGCCGAACCAGATGATGGCGGCGATCGCCAGACCGCCGATGAACTCCATCAGAGGATGCTGAATGCAGCGGTAGCGGGCCTCTTTGATGGTGAGCTGAAAGAGACTTTCGACCTGACGGCTGAAGCGTTCTCCCTCGTAGTCTTCACGGCCAAAGGCCTTGACGATGCGGTTGCCGGTGATCGTTTCGTGGAGGATGTTGGACACCAGTGCGGTCTCCTCCTGGGTTCTGGTACTGAGTCTGCGAAAGAGTCTTCCGAAGTGGATAATCGGCAGGATCGCCGCCGGGAGAACGATAAAGGTGACCATTGCCAGCTTCCAGTCCATCACAAAGACAAACCCGAGCAGAATCACAATCTGAAAGAGATCACGGACGGCTCCGACCAGCGCCTTTGACACCGCCTGCTGGAGGAGGCTGACATCGGAGATGATGCGGGAGATCAGGGTCCCCGTTGGCGTCTCGTTGAAGAAGGAGAGTGACAGCTGGTGAATGTGGTTGAAGAGCCGGGAGCGAAAATCGCGGATCACCGACTGTCCGACCCGCTCAAGCAGTATCGTGTAGGTGTAGTAGAAGATGCCTTTGGTGAAAAAGACCGCGATTACCACCAGCGGCAGCAGCTTCAGATAGAAGGTGTTCTTCTCAAGAAAGATCTTGTCGAGCAGATCTTTTACCAGCCAGACCTGGATGCCGGTAAATCCGGAAACGACGACCATGCAGATCATCGCGACAAAAAGGCGGCCCTGGTGGTCTTTTATCGCCTCATTGTACAGGCGGTGGATAATTTCTCTGTTGGTCATGGCAATGCGGGTCTTCCTGGTTGGTGGATGCGGGCTCTGAGGTTGTTCTCCGAAAATCAGGCAGAGCAGAGACGTCGATGTCCCGTCAGTGCTGATTTTCATCTGCTGCTGTGGCGTGCAGGCGATTCGCCCGGCTTGCCCGTTTGTCCGAAAATATCTCGTATGGTCCGTTTTACCCGGGGATAAAAGGCTCTTTTTTTACTCCACAGCCGGTGGTAGAGGCTGAACCACTGTTCCGGGTGACTGCGGAAGAAGGGCTCAAAATGACGAACGGCGCGGGCGCAGACGTCGTTAATGGCGACCTCGTCTGTCTGGTGATACTCAGGCAGATACACTTTTTTGAAGGCGAGGTGCAGTCTTTCGTTCTCCATCCAGTAGACGCAGCTTAACACCGGTGCCCCGGTCTTCAGGTGGAGCAGACCGGCTCCTTTGGCGCACGAGAAGGTGTGGCCAAAAAAACTGACCGGAGTGCCCTTTTCGCGGTAGTTCTGGTCAAGGCTGACGATCAGGATCCGCTTTTGGCGAAGAATTCTTTCATAGACCGCCAGCTTTTCGTTGCTGGTGACATGGTCAAGTTGGCTGCTGCCGCGCTGCCGGGCGGCAAGAAAAAACGCGTTTGCAAGCGGGTTGCGCTGTTTCTGGTAGATAAGGGTTGTCGGCAAAGACGAGCGGTTGAACCACGCAAAACAGGCCTCAAACCAGCAGGCGTGGCAGGTGGTGAGAATGACCCCTCTGCCTTCTGCGTGTGCCTTTTTGAGGATCTCGATCCCGTCGACAGCCGCCTCTGTTATCATCTGCTGCACCCGCCTGCGGTGGAGGATGAAGACAATACCAAAGGTCCGGCACACCTCGATATAGGCGCTGCGCAGCAGCCGCATCCGCTGCTGCCGGTTGTGGTCGGCGAAAGCGAGGCGCATGTTTTTTGTTGTCACCCGCAGCCGGAACGGGACGACAATCCACGCCAGCCAGCCTGTTGCAGTACAGAAGAGGAGGATCAGTCGAACCGGAAAGCAGTTGATAAAAAAGACCGCTGTACGCAGCAGCGCGTACTCTATTCTGTGTTTGTATCGTATCGGAACGGACATACCGGCCTCGTTGAAATCAAGCTGCCTGAGGAGGAGTGTGCAAACGTTCCATCCTACTACAGGGCACCGTCAATGACCAGAGGCTTTTGCCTCTTTCCGGCAGCAGAAAAACGTATCCCGAACAGGGTGGCAAGGGGGCGGTGAGACCCACCCCGGAGTATCCGGAGCGGGAGGCCGCAAGGGGAGGGGACCGGGGACGGCAGGCGGGTTCAGCCAGCTTTTGACTTCCCGCCAAACGAGAGCATCTGCATTGCGGCAAGACGGGCGGCGATCGCGCTTTTGGTCTCTTCTGAGGTCTCCATCATCCCGCTTTCAGCAAGAGGCTCCCAGTTCCATGTTGTGCGGACAACCTCCTCCCATGCGCTGCGCAGACGGGCAAAAGAGGCTTCGACTTCCGGGTAGAGGCCGCTGTCACGAAAGGGGAGACGAAGAACATCGGAGGACTCGCCGACTTTAAACCAGGGGACGGTGAGGCTGTGAAACTCGGTCGGCTGCCACCCTTCGGCGCGTTCATCCTGCCCCGGAAGGCACCAGCTGCGTCCGGCGGTCGGGATGCGTGGAATGGTACTCTCGATTCGCAGTGAGTCGACCGCGATCGCCCGTTCATGAGCCTCAAGGGTGATGGTGTACTGCAGCGTGGGGCGGTAATTTCCCCGTTTTTTGTCGATACTCCAGCAGATTTTCATATACTCCAGCAGATTTTCATCGTGTTCTCCGGTAGCGTTGTCTCGCTGGCTTACAGGACTGTGCAACAGAGCCGGTCTTCTCTTCAGCTTTGCGGCTGCCGCTGAAAATGTCAGGGTATCTTTGCTGATTGTTATACCGCCTGCCCGAGAGAGATATGTTCTCCGAACGGCGGCTCGGTGCAGCTTCCTCCGCACTGGACCCAGAGTACCGGAAAGGGCGGCGGGTCAGGAAAATGGAGGGATTCGAGGTCGGTCAGATAGATCAGGCAGACCGGGTGCAGCTGCTCCTTTTCGATGCGGGCAAAGACCGGGCGGAAATCGGTGCCGCCGCCACCTGCAGGAGCCAGCGTCAGTGGCAGGTCTCCGCGTTCGATCTGGCGGTACCCCTGAATATCGGCATCGCAGTAAAAGAGATGCAGCCGTGAAGGAAGCTGCTCCATAATTGCTGAGAGCTCGGCGGCAAACTGCTCGAGTTCGCGCGGCTCAATACTGCCTGAGGTGTCGATCGCCACCGCAATCTCCTGCAGTTCACTGTTGAGCAGCGCCGGGAAGTAGAGTCCGCGGTGCAGGTAGCGGCGGTTTGGGGTCATCCAGGTGTAATCGGAGCGGGCATTGCGTTCGATAAAACGGGCGAGCAGCTCTCTCCATGGCAGTTTCGGGTAGAGAAGGTTGTCGATCATCCGCGCAACGCCCTGAGGCAGCTCACCCATCTCCCGTGCCTGCGAG
>PDWI01004079.1_pt1 | contig 19962 bp, 15 predicted proteins | sample 1430891 | NCBI WGS metagenome assembly PDWI01 (sample SAMN01162508, study PRJNA174530) | Oral metagenome, whole genome shotgun sequencing project. | biome: Marine environment; feature: Marine mammal; material: Swab sample of the gingival sulcus; isolation source: swab sample of gingival sulcus...
GTAAATTGAATGCGACTGTAATTGGTCTCAACAAGTTGAGAAAGAGTTTTTATAGCAAGCGTTTTTGCTAATCCTGGTACACCTTCTAACAAAATATGGCCATCAGCAAGAAGGGCTATTAATAAAGAACGAATAAGATCTTCTTGCCCGATAATTGTCTGATGCATTCCTTTTTCTAATTTTTGGAATATCTGACTCTCTAAAGCGATGTCATTATTAAGTTGTTGGATGTTGTTGTATTGTTCCATTTTATTTAATTCCTAGATTTTTATAAAACAAAATTACAAAAAAGGATTCTTATCCTAAAAAGGTAGAAAATCCCTTGTTTATTTCTCTCGTTGAGAAATCAAAAAAGTCTAGTAAGAGAATTAAAGTTTTCAAACTAGAGAATTTGACTTCTTATATAAGAGAAGATTGAGATACTAAAATGTTGTTTTTTAGAGTTTAATTTAAGAAATAAATATCTTATACAAAACTTTATCTTTGTAGCTGTGAAGTCAAGAAATGAAAATATGAAGCATATAGAAAAGCCTGTTCCAATGCTTGATTTGGTGGAAGAGTATCATTCATTGAAAGATGATGTAGATACTTCCCTACAAAATGTCCTAGAGAGGGGAGATTATATTAATGGGAAAGAAGTCCAACAATTCAACACTCTTTTTTCAGACTATTTGGGAGCAAAAAGAGTTATTTCTTGTGCTAATGGAACAGAGGCCTTACAATTAGCTTTGATGTCTTTGAATTTACAAAAAGGGGATGAAGTTATAATTCCTTCGTTTACTTATATAGCAAGTGTAGAAGTTGTTGCTCTTTTAGGATATACCCCAGTATTAATAGATGTAAATCCCGATACTTTTTTGTTAGATATAGAAGAGTTAGAAGAAGCCTATACCAATCGAACAAGAGCAATTATAGCGGTTCATCTTTTTGGACAATGTGTTGATATGGAGAGTTTATTAAAATGGGCTAGAAAAAAGGGGATATGGGTTATAGAAGATGTTGCTCAGGCTACAGGTGCAGTCTGTAAAATAGAGGGAGGAAAAAAGCAAAAAGCGGGAGTGTTAGCAGATATTGCTTGTTTCTCTTTCTTTCCTACAAAAAATTTGGCTTGTTATGGAGATGGGGGAGCCGTTTCAACCAATAATTTAGAATTGGGTGATAGAATTCATATGTTGGCAAATCATGGTCAATATAAAAAATATGAGCATCATTTAGTAGGATGTAATTCTAGGTTAGATACACTTCAAGCTGCAATTCTATTAGCAAAACTTCCCTATCTAGATAAGTTTAATTTAGCACGAAATAAAATAGCCCAACGTTACGATGAAGCTTTATCTCCGATAAGTTCTATTCAAATACCTCAAAGGCTTAGTTATTCTTCCCATGTTTTTCACCAATATACAATAAAATTAAGAGAAGAGCGAGATGCTTTAAAAAACTTTTTAGAAGAAAAAGGAATAGCAACAATGGTTTATTATCCTAAAGCGGTACATCAACAGAAAGGATATAAGAATATCGTGACCTGTTGTGGCAAGTTGCCCAATGCATCTTTACTTACAGAGCAAGTTTTATCTTTGCCTATATCTCCGTTTTTATCAGAAGAAAATCAAGAAAAGATAATAAGTTTAATTCTCAAATTTTATGCAAAATGAAGAGAGCTATATACATCCATCCGCAATAGTAGAAGATGGAGCTGTTCTAGGAAAGGGCGTTAAGGTTTGGCATTTTAGCCATGTGATGAGAGGCTGTGTTATTGGTGATTTTTGTTCCTTAGGACAAAATGTGTTTATTGCAGAAGGTGTACAAATTGGCTCAAGGTGTAGAGTGCAAAATAATGTGTCTCTGTTTACGGGTGTAATTTGTGAAGATGATGTTTTTTTAGGACCTTCTTGTGTATTTACAAATGTTATAAATCCAAGAGCATTTATAAATAGGAAAGAAGAGTTTAAGAATACAAAAATAGAAAAGGGGGTAACAATTGGGGCAAATGCAACAATCGTTTGTGGAGTAACAATAGGTGCTTATGCATTAATTGGGGCAGGAGCTGTTGTTACTAAAAATATTCCTGCTTATGCTTTGTTTGTTGGAAATCCAAGTTGTCAAAAGGGATGGGTTAGTAAAGTGGGAAAACGATTAATTTTTGATAAAAAAGGAGAAGCTTTTTGTCCTGAAACAGGGGAGAAGTATAATCTAAAAGATGGGAAGGTTTTTTTAGTAAAATAAATAGATGATTGTAGAAAGTTTAAAACAAAAAACAGCAAGTTTAGCTGTTATTGGTTTAGGGTATGTGGGTTTGCCTATTGCTTTAGCCTTTTCAAAACATTTAAAAGTTATAGGCTTTGATATAAAAAGAGAAAGAATTGAAAGACTTAGAAAAGGATGTGATGATAATGGCGAGTTTGTAGAAAAAGATTTTGAAAATAGAGATATAAGCTTCTCATTCATAGAAGAAGATTTAACGAATGCAAGTTGTTTTATAATAGCAGTTCCAACTCCAATAGATAAAGAAAAGAAACCCGATTTAACTCTTTTGTTAGAAGCATGTCGCTTAGTAGGAAAGTATGTAAGAAAACATACAATTGTTTGTTTTGAATCAACTGTTTATCCAGGTTGTACAGATGAAGAATGTATTCCTATTTTAGAAGAAATTTCAGGTCTAACTTGTGGGGTTGATTTTGAAGTAGGCTATTCTCCAGAACGTATAAATCCTGGAGATAAGCAACATACTTTACAAAATACAATGAAAATTATTTCTGGATTTGATCAGAGCAGTTTAAAACATTTACGTTCTCTTTACGAATTAATCCTTTCAGACAATATTTTCCCAGTTTCCTCAATAAAGGTTGCTGAGGCAAGTAAAATAATGGAGAATACGCAGCGAGATATAAATATTGCGTTAATGAATGAGTTTTCTAAAATTTTTCATTTGATGGGAATTGATACGCAAGAGGTAATTCAAGCTGCGGCAACAAAATGGAATTTTCATCCTTATATCCCTGGCTTAGTTGGGGGACATTGTATAGGGGTCGATCCATATTATTTAATTCAATCTTCAATTCAAAAAGGTTATGTGCCACGCCTTATATTAGAAGCCTGTTTGTTGAATGATGCAATGGGCGATTATTTGGTGGAGCGATTGAATGAGTTGGCAAGTTTGAAAGGCATCTCTTTAAAAGATGCGAAGATTTTAATTTTAGGGATTACATTTAAAGAGAACTGTCCAGATATACGTAATACGAAAGTTATGGATGTTTATAAAGCTTTGGGGAACTATACTGAGCAAATTACTATTGTAGATCCTTTAGCAGATTTTGATGAAGTCTTAAAAGAATATGGTGTTTCAATTTTAAAAGAAATAAAAGAGGACGAACAATATGATATAATAGTAAAAGCAGTTTCTCATGATTGTTTTATAGACTTGGGAGATATGTCTTCTTATTTTAAAGAAAGGGAAAAAGGCATATTTTTTGATGTAAAAGGAAGTCTTGATAAATCTAAGTCGGATGGTCGATTATAGAATATAGGTAATTTTTAGTATCTTTGTTATATAAATGCGAATTTAGAGATAAGAATAAATTAAATACTTATTGTCTCTATAGTAAAAAGAAATATTATGAAAAAAAGTGTATTAATAACATTCTTTGCTTTTTGTTTTTCTATATTTTTAGGTCTTGCTCAAGAGCAAAAGAAACCAGTAGAAGCAAAGATTGGAGCAGAAGAATTAGAGTTTGATTTTGGAACAATAAAAGAAGCAGATGGGCCTGTTTCTCATGTCTTCGTTATTTCAAATTGGGGAAAAGCTCCTTTAGTAATAACAAGAGTAAATGCTTCTTGTGGATGTACTACACCTACATTTTCTACAGAGCCTATACCACCAAAAGGGAAGTCAGAAATTATTGTGACTTTTAATCCTATGGGGCGTCCTGGAAGATTTGTTAAAACTATAGCAATTTATAGTAATGGTAAGGATGGAGCCTTTACGTTACGAATAAAAGGTCATGTAGAATAAATTGGAGGAAAAGATAATAAAATAAGGAAGTCTACTTACAATTTTGTGAGTTTAGATTTCCTTATTTTTTATATAAAACAAAGTGTATATGAAAGGATTAAGAAGAATTTTTACATTTTTAGTTGTTACTTGTTTTTGTATATCATCTTATGCACAGAAATCTCAAGCTCTTTTAGTGCTTAAAGATTCGGTGTTTAATTTTGGATATATTCCTGAAGAAAAGGGGAGAGTTCAACATATTTTTTTATTTGAAAATAAGGGAGATGCTCCTTTGGTTATAAATAAAATTTCAACAGATTGTGGTTGTACTACAACTTCTTATACACAAACAGCCATTCCTCCTAATGGAGAGGGTAAAATAATTGTTGCTTACAATCCTAAAGGAAGACCGGGGACATTTGTGAAAAAAATTCGTATTTATTCTAATTCCAAGAATAGAGTAAGACGAGCAATAATAAAAGGTTCTGTTACAACTTTAGGAGGAGCAGAGCGATATTCGTATACACATCAAGTTGGAGACTTACGTTTAAGTGCTTCAAACTTATATTTTCCAATAGCAACAGAGGAACAAGAGTATCCTATTCGTTTAGTTATGCAAAATGCTTCTAAAAAAACACTTATAGTAAAGATAGACTTGCCACCTTTTATAAAGGCTAAAAGAACAGCCTTTTCTTTAGAAGCAGGAGAACCTGAGGAATTGATGTTATATCCTTCATTATCTTCAGCGAAAATTTCCAAAATATATAGGAAAGATGCAAAAATTATAGTTTATACTGAAAGTGGAAAAAAAACAGAAGGTACAATAAATGTCGTTTTGCCTTTTCTTAGACCTACTCCCAAAATGGAAGAAGGAGCACCTCGTATGGAGCTGGATACTTATGTGGATTTTGGTTATGGAGAAAAAGGAGAAGTATATTCAACATCATTAGAATTAAAGAATGTTGGAAGAAAAAGTTTAAAAGTTTATTCTGTTTTTTCAGATAATTCAGCAATAGATCCAACTATAACACAGTCTACAATTCCATCGAATAGATCAGGATTTATTCTCTATACAATAGATATGAATAAAGTTGAGAAACAAGGGGGGAAAATGGAGGCCAATTTATCTATATTAGTTAATGACCCATTAGCACCTCTTAGAAAAGTAAAAATTTTAATTAAAACAAAAAAATAATGGCTACTATAAAAGATAACCAAGCACCTTTTGAATATGATGATGATAAAGCTGTAAAATTTATTAAAAATTATATTTCAGAAGACTTATCAAAAAAAATTAGCGAAGATGAAATTTATTATTTCATAGATTTAATAACCGAATACTATGAACAACAAGGTTTTCTAGAAGACTTTGATGAGGAGGAAGAAGACATAGATATTTCAATAGATTTAGGGAAAATCGTTGAGTATATTATAAAAAATGCAAAAAGAGATGATGTCGGCAGTTTTTCAGAAGAAGAAGTGTTAGAAGTTGTTGAGGCAGAAATGCAATATTGTGGATTTGAAGAAGTTGTAGAGTAGTTCTTATTAATATATATATGGGGCAAAATAAACTGAAAAAGTTTGAAGCAATAGATTCTTATAATTGTGTCTTGCAATATCCTTATAGCCAATTGATGGAAAAAGGATTTCCTTATAAAGGGAATTGGAGAGGGGGCTTTTTTAAGCAAGATGCTCCGATTGTTTTGGAATTAGGTTGTGGAAGAGGAGAGTATACAGTCGCTCTTGCACAAGAAAATAAAGAAAAATTATTTATAGGGGTAGATAAGAAAGGAGCAAGAATTTGGGCAGGAGCTACGATTGTAGAAGAAAGTAAGCTTCAAAATGTTGCTTTTTTAAGAACAGATATAGGTTTAATTAAAAATTTTTTCAGTTCTCAAGAAGTAGATGAGATTTGGCTTACTTTTCCAGATCCTCAAATGAAAAAAACAAAAGCAAGATTAATCTCTTCAAAAGCTTTCTTCTTATATTCAACTTTTTTGCAAAATAATGGGAAGATACATTTAAAAACAGATAGTAATTTTTTATACAATTATACGATAAGTTTATTAGCAAAAAATAATATTACTCCTATTCTTGAAACGTCAGACTTATATGGAGATTCAGGGGAAGTTTTGCAGCAAATACCTAATATAAAAACTCAATTTGAAAAACAATGGTTGAGTAGAGGAAAGAAAATAAAATATGTATCTTTCTATTTACCACCATGTCCGAAAGAAGGTTTTCTAGAGCCCGACGAAGAACCTGAACATGATGATTATCATTCTGCTCCAAGAGGGTATCAACGAAAAAAAGAGGACGATTTTTAGAAAAGAAAATAAATGATAAAGATATATCCGAACTTAGTAATAGAAGCTTTAAAGCACGTACGTTATCCAGGAGTAAAAGAAGATATTGTAAGCTCTGGAATGTTGCAAGATGATATTCGTATTGAAGGAAATAAAGTTTCATTTTCAATAAAATTTCCAAAAGAAAAAGATCCTTTTGCGAATTCTGTAGTAAAAGCTGCAGAACAGGCTATCTTAACCTATTTAGATCCGAATGTGGAAATAAAAGGAAATATTCAAATAGCTTCAGCTCCAACCGTTGAGAAGAAAAAAGATCCCCCTTTATTGGGAGTAAAAAATACCATTGCAATTTTTTCAGGCAAAGGTGGTGTGGGGAAGAGTACATTGACAGCTAATCTCGCTATAGCTTTGTCTAAAAAAGGTTATAAAGTTGGATTGTTAGATGCGGATATTTATGGTCCATCAATGCCTAAAATGTTTGATTGTGAATCTGCAAGACCTTTCTCTGAAGAGATTGATGGACAAGAAAAGATTATTCCTGTAGAAGTGAAAGAAGGTATAAAACTTCTTTCAATAGGTTTTTTTGTTGATCCTGAAAAAGCATTGATGTGGAGAGGTTCTATGGCATCCAATGCCTTAGGTCAATTAATTAGTGAGGCAAATTGGGGAGAATTAGATTATTTATTAATAGATATGCCTCCTGGGACTAGTGATATTCATTTAACATTAGTTCAAACGATTGCTCTTACTGGAGCAGTAGTAATCACAACCCCTCAGGAAATAGCTTTGATAGATGCAAGAAAAGGTATAGATCTCTTCACAACTGATAAAGTAAATGTCCCTATATTAGGAATTGTTGAGAATATGTCATGGTTTACTCCAGCAGAACTTCCTAATAATAAATATTATATCTTTGGACAAGGGGGCGGAGAACGTCTGGCTCAAGAGTTAGATGTTCAATTATTAGGAAAAATACCACTTGTTCAAGGAGTTTGTGAAGCAGGAGATAATGGAAATCCTATTGCAGGAGAAGAGAATTCTGTCCTTTCTACTTTATTTGAAGAATTAGCTAATTCTTTAGTTATACAAATCTCAGAAAGAAATAGAAAAATGCCACCAACAGAGAAAGTGGATATTATACATAAATGAAAAAAGATGAATGTTAGTCGGCTTGTCGCTGCCTTTTAGGGGAGAGGAAAGTCCGGGCAACATAGAGCAGCATACTTCCTAACAGGAAGCTATAACAATAGAGTAATGTAACAGAAAATAACCGCCTAAAAAGGTAAGGGTGAAAAGGTAGAGTAAGCGCCTACCGAGTAAATGGTGACATTTACTGCCGTACATCTTATGTGTTGCAAGATCAAGTATACCAGCAATTAAGGGTGGCTCGTCCGTTGTTGGGGGGTAGATCGCTTGAACTAAGAAGTGATTCTTAGTCTAGATTAATGGCAAGCACTTATAATTTATAAGAACAGAACCCGGCTTATAGACTAACATCATCTTTTTAAAGACAAAAAGGAAAATGAAAAGGACTAATCAAGAGGAATATACATACCATCTTCCTGTTTTATGTAAAGAAACGGTTGATTTCCTTATAACAGATCCTAATGGGATTTATGTTGATGCAACTATGGGAGGAGCAGGACATACAAAAGAGATATTAAAAAGATTAGGACCCAAAGGCCTCTTATATTCTTTTGATAGAGATCCTGATGCAGAGAATAATATTCCCGAAGATTCAAGATGTATTTTTATACCTTCTGATTTTAGATATATAAAGAACTGGATGAATTTCTATGGGCATAAGCGAATTGATGGAGTTCTTGCAGATTTAGGAGTTTCATCTCATCATTTTGATACTGCAGAGAGAGGTTTTAGTTTTCGCTTTGAGGAAGCTCTTCCAGATATGAGGATGAATAACAGAGCTGGAAAAACAGCAACCGATATATTAAATACTTATTCAGAGGAAGAGTTGTCAGATATATTCTATTATTATGGGGAGTTGAGAGATGCAAGGAAATTAGCAAACTGCATAATAAAGGGAAGAATTGACAATGGCAATATCAACTCATTAGAAAAGTTAATAAAAATAATAGCAAGGACCTTACCTTTACAAGCCCCACAAAGAAGGAGGAAGTTAAGTCAAATATTTCAGGCTCTACGAATAGAGGTTAATGATGAATTGGGTGCATTAAAAAGCTTACTTGAGGCTTCTGAAATACTATTATCCCCTAATGGTCGATTGTCTATTTTAACCTATCATTCTTTGGAAGACAGAATTGTTAAAGAATGGTCCAAAAAGACGGCCAAATCTTCTGAAGATTTACGTCAAGAAGCGATCTATGGGACTTTACTATCCTCAATAGAATCCGTAACAAGAAAACCCATTGTTCCATCTGTTGATGAAATTGAAAGAAATTCTAGAGCAAGAAGTGCTAAACTTAGAGTCTTTAAAATAAATTAGGTAAAAAAGAGATTATATCTTATTTTTATAAGAGGAATGAATGAGTTAGAAAAAAAGAAAAATACAGAGAATATTTCTGAAGAAAATGAGAACTCTCTTACACTACAAGAAAGTAAGGGAGCTGCCATCTCTACAGAAAAAAAATCAAGATTTTATTTTTTTCTTAAAATATTCTTTTTTGTTTTAGTGTTTCTAATTTTTACTTTAGTATTTATTTTTTATATTCCTCCAGTTCAGAAGTTTATAATAGATAAAACAGAAAAAATTATTGAAGAAAAATCGGGTTTAGATATTAGTCTAGGCTCAATGCATATAGGCTTCCCTTTTGATTTAAATATAAAGGATTTCTTGTTACTTAGTTCTCAAAAAGATACCCTTATATACTCTCATTCCTTACAAACCAATGTGCCCTTATTACCTTTAGTTAACGGTCAGATAGATGCTAAAAGATTAAGAGTTGAAAATTTATTTGTATCTATACCTAACAAGGAAAAAACTTTAAGAATAGGAGGTGAGGCTGAGTATTTAGATCTGTCATCAATATCAGTTAATTTACAAAAAGAAGAAGTTGATGTTGGAGACTTAATTTTTAAAAATGGGGGATTTAGATTACATATTTCCAATGTTGCAAAAAATAAGAATAAAAAGAAAGCACGATGGGATATTGCTGTAGGGAACGTTAATCTAGATAATGTTTTTGTATCAATAGAAATACCTCCTCAAAAAGTTTTTGTTAATGTAGATGTTAAAAAAGGAAGAGTAGAAGAGCTTTCGTATAATGTCAAAGATTTACTTCTATTAACAGGTCCTCTTTCTCTTGATTTAAGAAAAGTGTCATATGCTCAAGATCTAAAATATCCCAACACTCCCTATATAGATTATATTCATTTATATGGAGAAGAGGGACATGTAGTTGCGAAAAATTTTTATCAACAAGATGCAACAATTCAAAGTGATTTTACCCATTTGAGTTTAAAAGAGAGAGCAGGAGCTATTATCCAAGATTTTAAGGGTAAGTACTCAATGACTAAGGATTGGATTGATGTGCAAGATTTTGAAGTTAAAACAGAAAAGAGTCAGATAGCTGGCTCCTTTCATTTACCTCTAACAATATTTACAAAAAGAGATTCAACAGCAGTAATAGAAGCAAATCTTACAGGGGAAGTTAGTGATGAAGATGTTTTTTCTTTTTCAAGTTTTAATATAAGGGAGCTCATCAAGAATACAGAACTTGATTTATTTGAAAGACCTGTTTCAGTTCTTTTTAAAGCAAAGGGTACAATAAATAATTTGAAAATAGAGGAGTTATTCTTATCATCTCCGAATATTTTTAATTTATCTATAGGAGGGAATATTGGGCGATTTTTTACTCCTAAAAAAATGTTTGCAAATTTAGGGTTAAAAACAGAATTCTTAATGGATGCTCAGAAATTAACTACTTGGATCTTGGGAGAAAAGTTTAGAAAAGTGTTGATTTTTCCCACAAATAGTCAAATAAATTCTGAAATAAATATCGCTCCTCAAAAAGATTCTTTTGAACTTTTTCTTACGGGAACCGATTTAGGTTTAATGAAATGTGAGGGAGAATTCTCAAGGCAAGATCAATCCTACGTTGCAAAGTTAAATCTAAAAGATTTAGACTTAGAAAAGTTATTACCAAGCACATCAATAGGTAAAACGTCTTTAAATTTTGAACTAGAGGGGAAGGGATATGATTTTAGGGATAAATCTACAATTATAAAGTCAGAGTTAAAAATCCCATATTCATCATTTAGAAGAAAGAACTTAAAAAACATCTCATTTGGTACATCATTTTTTCAGGGCATTTTACTAAGTCAAGTAGAGAGTTATACCGATAATGCTCGACTTAGTTTTCGGATGAATGCAAAATTAGATAGTGTTTTTTCTGGGGATTATGATTTAAAGGTCGATACTTTGGCTCTGCAACCATTTGCTATAACAGATGAAGCGTTTTCTTTATCGGGAATTCTTAAAGGAAGTTTTAAAACTAATTTTGGAGAATTCAATGAACTAAAAATAAAAACAGAAAAAGCTAATTTAACTTACGGAGAGAAAGGATATACATATAAAAATTTGCAATTAAAGACTTATTCAGAAAGAGATAGTTTAGGTTTAATCCTCTCTGCTCAAGACTTAGCCTTAGATATGTATGTTGGAGTAGGGATTGATTCTGTAGCAAGTATTCTTTCAGATATAAGACACTCTTGTTCCGAGCTTAAAATAGACTCTTTATATACCCTTTCTATTGCAAGGATATTAGATAGACTTCCAGCTATAGGAATTGATTTAAATTTTGATAAAAAAAGTCCTTTTCAAAAGTTATTATATAAATATAATTTATCAATTGATAAGGGGAATTTATTATTAGTTAATAGAAAAGATTTAGGCTTAGATGTTGAGGCTAATTTATATGGAATAAGGAAAAAGGGAATAAAAGTAGACAATATATATGCAACACTAACAACAGCAAATAAAACTAAGGGGAAATTCTTAGATACATTAGATTATAGTTTATTAAAAGGTTTTTTATGGGAAGATTCTCAACCTTTACATCACATTTGTTTAGAAAAGGATGAGCTAGATAAATATTTTAGGTTGGGTATTCTTGTTAATAAGAAGAAGTATTTAGATCAAGAACCTTTTTCTTTTTACTTAAAAGCAATTAGTGATTTTAAAGTCTTAGATTTAGAGACCGCTTTTGGGAGAAATGATCAGAAACTATATGCACTATCAGCTTTACTATTCCACAATTTTTCAGGTATTGGATTTAGTTTTAAAGATAATCCTCAGATTGTTTCAGCTTATACGCTATATCCCAATAAGAATAACGCTCTTTTTTACAATTTTAAGAAAAGAGAAGTACTATCAAATTTAGAAATTATAACTCAAGACAGTGCATCTTTTTCAGTAAGAACTCCGATTACTGATTTGACAAAAGAAATTACCCCAATAGAGTTTAGAATAAAAGATTTACATCTCTCAGATATATCATCCTTACTTAATATGTCTTCTTTGGAGGGGACTGTCTTTTCAGATATTCGTATAGATCAAGATGACAATTTTGGCTTTCCTCGATGTACAGGAGATATATCTGTTAATCAATTAGCTTATAATTCACAAAAATTAGGAGATATTGCCTTTTCTTTATTTTATGAACCTAAAAATTTAGTTTCACACTATTTTAATACACATTTTTATGTGGATGGTAATCCATCCATAAATATTGAAGGGGAATATAATAATGTAAATAAAGCAAATGCTATAAATCTAAAAACTTCAATTATTAATTTCCCTATTGCTGTTTTAAATCCTTTTATAGGTTCCGATTTAATGTCGTTAAAAGGACGTATGAAAGGGGATATAAAAATAACAGGAGATCTTCAAAATATCTTATTAAATGGTTATATCCATCCTAAGGAAGTTTCTTGCTTTTTACCGATGGTTGGAAATAACTTTGTGATGAAGAGTGAACCTGTTTTTATAAAAAATAGTTATTTGCTATTCAAAGATTTTTCTTTACAAAAAGAAAATACACGTCATCCTTTCTTTCTGAATGGGAAAATGAAAATATTATCTCCCGATGCATTAGCTCTAGATTTAAAGTTAAAAGGAGAAAATGTAGAATTAGTCAATAGTTCAAGAAAAAGAAATCAAATGTTCTATGGACGTTTACTTTCAACAGCTAATTTAAAAATTTTAGGTTCATTGAAGAGTCCGAAAATTAGTGGGGATATTGATATTCTTGGGGGTACAAATTTTACTTATGTATACTCCAATTCGGGAGTCAAGGAAGTTGATAATATGTCAGAAGTTGTTTCTTTTGTAGAGTTTGATAATCCATTTCATTCCTCATTAGAGTCATTAAGTAGTCTGTCTTTAGGAGCAATAGATATTGGGGTGAATTTACACATAGATCCCTCTGTCGCTTTAGGTATTGATTTGTCTCAAGGTCATAAAGATTATATTTCTTTTACAGGAGGAGGAAATTTATTTTTTAATTATCCTCCTTTTGGAAATATGTCGCTTATAGGTCAGTATAAATTAACAGGAGGAGGAAAGATGCGTTATTCTTTTCCTCTTGTTGGAAGAAAAGAATTTAAAATAGACCCTTCAAGTTATTTGTCTTGGAATGGAGATGTTTTTACCCCCTATATAAACTTTTTAGCTAAGCAAAGGATAAATGCAAAGGTTGCAGATGTGGGAGATGTGATAAGAAAAACAGATTTTGAGGTATTAATTGACATAAAAGACTCTTTTGACAATTTAGATTTAGCATTGGATCTAAAAGCACCATCAGATATATCAATTCAAGAATATTTATCATCAATGAATAGGGAGGAACGAGGAAAACAAGCTACAGAATTGATGTTAACAGGAACTTTTATATCAGCAAATGCAACTCCGACAACAGTTCAAAAGGTTCTAGCAGATTTAGCTGTAAATGAGCTAAATAATATCGCTGGAAGAGTTTTGCAAGGATCTGATTTTGATTTTGGTATGGAATTGCATGATAAAGATGCTTCAGGAGCAATTTATACATCCTACTCATATAATTATTCTAAATCAATATTAAAAGAACGATTAACATTCTCTATAGGTGGAAAATTTGCAACAGGGAATTTGCCTCCAAATTATAAACAGACTTTTATAGATAATATTGAAATAAAATGGAAGTTAGATAATGTTGGAGAACATTATTTGAAAGGGTTTTACAAAAGAAATAATGATTATTTATTTGATGGTCTAGTGCAAGAATATGGAGTTGGATATTTATGGAGAAGAAAGTTCTCGATTTTTTTTGACTTATTTGATATAAAAAAGAGGAGTAAAGAAAAGGATATAGATGAAAAAGAAAAGAAGAATAGATAGTGTGAAAAAAGGAGCTATTCTTACTTATTTATTCCCTTTTTTTATAATAGGAGGGCTAATAAGTTGTTCAATAACTTCTAATCTTCCAGAAGGAGAAAAACTTTATATTGGAAGAGGCAGGATTATTATAAAAGATGAAGATAATACCAAACAAGGAGGTGTTGCACTTGCTCAAGCAGAGGATTGTTTAAATGTAGCACCCAATGGGGCTATTTTTGGAAGTCCAATTGTTCGTTTTCCCTATCCTTTAGGATTATTACTTTATAATTCTTTTGTAAAGGATTCAACTTATATTGGGAAATTATTATTTAAACTATCTTCCTCTCCAATACTATTAAGTTCTGTAAAGACAGATATTCGTGCAATTATTGCAAAAAATAAATTAAAAGAATATGGCTATTTTAATGCGTTTGTGACAGATAGTATTGTATGTCAAGGGAAAGATTCTCTATTAGCAAAAGTATATTATAGTGTAAGTATGGGAAGCCCCTACTTTTATGATTCAATATCATTTTTACCTCCTAAAATCTTAAAGTCGGAAGTTCCATTTGACCATAAAAAAAATTCTTTTCTAAAAAAAGGACAACAGTTTTCATTCAATAAAATAATAGAGGATAGAAATAATATAGTTCATTTTCTAAGAGATAATGGATATTATTATTTTAAGCCCAATATGCTTAATTATGAGATAGATACAATAGCTTCTTCAGGGAAAGTCAGAATGAGGGTTAAGCTAAAAAAGAATCTAGAGAAAAAAGCATTACAGGTTTGGAATATTGGTAAGGTCATTTTTTCTGTAAATGGTAATGCAACAGATGAAATGCAAGATACATTAAATTGGGGAGGACTAATTGTTAGAAGTAATGGCTCAATCCCTATCAGAAAAGGAGTTCTTTTAGATCGAATTTTTATAAAAGAAAAAGAGTTCTATTCAGAAGAAAAAGAACGCTTTACCCAAAAAGCTTTGAGCCGTCTAGGGGCATTTTCATATACAAAATTTACTTATGTACCAAGAAAAGATTCAATTTCAAAAATCTTAGATCTTTATATTGATTCTCGCTTGGATAAGCCATGGAATATTTCTTTTGAAACTTTATTTAGAAATAAAAGTAATGGATTGTTAGGACCTATGATTGATTTAACATTAACGAGAAGCAATGCATTTCATGGTGGTGAAAAATTTGCGTTTTCTCTTCTAGGTTCTTATGAATGGCAAAGTCTAAAATCAATTTTTCAAAGGGGGGATTTATTTAATTCATTTCAATATGGAGGAGAAATTAGTTTCTTAACCCCTTCCTTATTGCTCCCATTTTTTAATACAAAAGATTATACTTTTCGCTCTAATAGTCAAATAAAATTAGCAGGCTCAGTATTACATCGGGCGAAGTATTTTAGGATGACTACTTTTGCCTTTTCCTTATCTTATTCCGTTTTATCTCAAGAGCGTCATAAACATTATTTTTCACCATTTAGGTTAAAATATTCATTTTTAAGTCATCAAACAGAGATATTTAAAAGAATTGTTGCTGAGAATAAAGGCTTGGAGTTAAGTCTTCAAAGTCAGTTTATACCAGAAATAGCTTACACATATACCTTTGATCACAATTATAAGAACAGAGGTGATCATAATCTTTGGATGGAATATTCTATATCAGAAGCAGGTAATCTAATTAATTCAATATATGCAATTTCGGGAAAAGCATTTAATAAGACTAAAAAATTAGTTAATGTCCCCTTTGCTCAATTTGTTAGATTAACAGGAGAAGGACGTTATACTTATTCAATGACACCAAGCCAAACTCTAGCTTTTAGATTAGGGCTTGGAGCTATATTTAGTTATGGAAATATGCGAGTAGCTCCTTATAGTGAACAGTTTTATGTTGGGGGAGCAAATAGTATTCGATCTTATATTGTTAGAAGTGTAGGACCCGGAGCTTATGTCCCTGACAGTAAACATTTTTCTTTTATAGATCAAGTAGGAGATTTAAAGCTAGAAGCAAATTTAGAATGGCGTTTTCGCTTATTAGGGAATTTGCATGGAGCTTTATTTTTAGATACAGGAAATGTATGGCTATTACATAAGGACCCCACAAGATTAAATGGATCTATAGAGGAAATAAAAACAGCAAAAGAATTCTTTGAACAAGTCGCTGTAGGAACAGGATTAGGAGTTCGTTATGATTTTGGTCCTGTTATTTTAAGAATGGATTTAGGTATTGGCATTCATCTGCCTTATAAAACTTATCGTGAAGGATATTATAATATTCCATCTTTTCGTGAGGGCTTAAATTACCATTTAGCAGTCGGTTATCCTTTTTAAATTATGGAAAAGATATTATCACTAGTTGTTCCTGTATATAATATCCAAGATTATTTAAAAGATTTAGTTGCTTCTCTTGAAACTCAAGATTTAGCACCTAATCTTTGGGAAATACTATTTGTTAATGATGGTTCTACAGATGAAAGTCTAAAAGTGGGGCAATTGTTGACAAAGAAGATAGACAATGCGAGATGGATTAGCCAAGAGAATAAAGGAGTAAGTGAAGCCAGAAATGTGGGCTTAAGAGAAGCACAAGGGAAATTTGTTTGGTTTGTTGATGCTGATGATTTTATATCTAAGAATATATTATTAAAGATAAAGCATTTTATAGACAGCTATCCCACTATGGATGTTTTAACAATGAGTCAAATGAAGTTTACAGAAAATGGTGCTAAAGAATATACTGTAAAATATGATACTTCGGAATTACCTTGTTCAGGAGTTGAGCATATGCAAAAAAAAGAGAGTTTTACTCAAGTTGCTATTTATGCTTTTTGTCGCAGTTTTTTATTAGAAAATAATTTATTTTTTTATCCGGATATATATCATGAAGATGAAGAGTTTTATAGTAGGGTATTTTTTTTCGCAAAGAAGGTAGTTTATATGCCAAATATTGCTAGTTATTATAGAATTCGAGAAGGTTCAATAATGAATTCAAATAATAAAGAGAAAAGAGTTGACGATTTACTGAAAATCTTAGTTCTTTTACTAGACTTCTCAAAAAAAAATAAAGCTCCGATATCTCTTGTACGTAGTCGTCCTATTTGTTTCTCAATTTTAAATATGTCTTTAGAGAATAAATTAGAAAAACAAGGACAATCTTTTTTTTCTTTATTAAAAAAAGAAGCATTGGTTAGAAATGCTTTTTTTAAGAGTTTGTCTTTTGAAAGGCAACTTTTTTTTAAAATCTTATTATTATTTCCATCTGTTCTAAGTTGGAAAATATACAAGTTCTTTATCAGACTTCTCTAATAGAAATTCTTTTGCTTATAGAATTGGGGCAAATAGACGAGATAAGGATTCTATAGTCTTTTTCCAACGTTTTCGTTTTTTCCATTTATCTAAAATAACAATATCCGAGTTGTTACGGTCTAGGGTAAATATTGTATTTAGCTTTTTAGCCAACTCTTTGTCATAAATAATTCCTAAGGATTCAAAATTATGCTCAAAGCTTCTAAAATCCATATTAACAGAACCAATTGAGGCGACTTGTTCGTCAATAGTTAATAGTTTAGAATGTAAAAAGCCCGATTTAAAGAGGAATACTTTGACGTTCGCTTTTAAAAGTCTTTCAATATAGGATGCTGTAGCAGAGTAAACGAGTAAAGAATCTGAATTTTTAGGAATAATTATTTGTACGTCTATACCACTTAAAGAAGCTGAGGTAAGAGCTTTTTCTAGAGCTGGGGTAGGAAGGAAGTAGGGGGTTTCAATATATATATTCTTCTCAGCTTTATATATGAGACTAAGTATTGTGTTTTCAATTGTTCTCCATTCTCCAATAGGAGAGCCTAGAATTAGTTGCATTAGAGGTTTAGAAGTATCCTGAGATGTTAAATTAGGATTCTCAGGAAAAAAATATTTATCCTTTAGTTCTTGGGAAGAAACTAGGTACCAATCTTGAAAAAATGCTCCTTGTAGTTCAGCAACAGCAAGTCCCGTTATTCTAAAGTGCGTATCTCTCCATATACCTAATTTATTTCCATTATAATATCTGTCAGCAATATTCATTCCTCCAATATATCCGATATTAGCATCAATAATTACAAGTTTTCGGTGATTTCTGTAATTAATTTTAAAAGAAATAGCGGGAAGAAAAACTCTCATAAAAGGATAAATTTCAATACCTGCATCTTTCATTTTTTTTAGAAATTTACGTTTGCTTTTTATAGAAAAAGAGCCAACAGCATCAAAAATGATACGAACAGCGACTCCATTTAAAGATTGTTGAATTAATAGGTCTGCTATTTCATTTCCAAGTTCATCGTTATCAAAGGCATAATATTCTATGTGTATATGATGTTTTGCATTTTTAATATCATATTTTAGAGCCTCAAACTTGTCTTTTCCAGAAGTAAATATTTCAGAATTTTCTATAGGGAGTAGAGGCGTTTTACATAAATTTATAGTTCTTTTCCATCGTAAAAGTTCTCGGTCAAGGTGTTTATGATAAACGACTGTTGATTTTAGCTCTTTGCTATAAGAACGAAGGCGTTTGTAGATTTTAGGATGTATAAGTCGTACACGTCTAAGGTCTTGACCAAAAAGTAAATATATTAGACCGCCTAGAAAAGGGGCTGCAAAAACTACAATAATCCAAGCAATAGATTTTACAGGAGAGCGATTTTCTTTGACAACGAGAAAAGCAATGAGTAATACAATGAAAGAATGTATTATAAAAAGAATTATAGATAAGTTCATGATAAGCTCAAGTCAAGAATACCTACAAAAATATAAAATAAAAAAAGAAATAGCAGACCTTTAGACTTCTAACTGGCAAATTTAAAAATCGTAACTAAGAAATTATAGAAGTTTAACTAGACAAATTTTAGAATTTGTAGTTAAATCTTTTTTTAAAAGAAAGTGATGAATGAAAGATAGTAGTTGGAAAAGTGTTATTTTTGGGTTTGAATGGTCTAAAGGATAATTACATTAATGCTAAAAAATACCACTTCTATAGGAATTTTTGATTCGGGGTATGGAGGTCTGACAATCATGAAAGAGATTCGTAAGGTTTTGCCGAATTATAATTTTATATATTTAGGGGACAATGCTCGTTCTCCCTATGGAGGAAGATCTTTTGAAGTAGTTTATAAGTTTACTCTACAAGCTGTAGAAAAATTATTTTCATTAGGATGTTCTTTAGTTATTCTTGCTTGTAATACTGCATCAGCAAAAGCATTAAGGAATATACAACAGAATTATTTACCTAATAGTAAATACGCTAATCGCAGAGTTTTGGGTATTATCCGTCCAACAGTGGAGTGCTTAGCATCTGTAAGTAAAACGCAACATATCGGTGTTTTAGGAACAGAGGGTACAATTTTAAGTCATAGTTATCAAATAGAGATTGCAAAATTATTCCCGACCATAGTTGTTAATGAAGAACCTTGTCCTATATGGGTTCCTTTGGTAGAAACAGGAGAGTCAGATAGTGAAGGTGCAGATTTCTTTATAAAGAAACATTTGGATCAGATTTTACAAAAAGATCCACGTATCGATACATTATTATTGGCTTGTACTCATTATCCGTTATTATTAGAGAAAATAAGAAAATATCTTTCTGAAGATATAAATGTTATATCTCAAGGAGAATATGTTGCAGTATCTCTACAAGATTATTTACAACGCCATCCAGAAATAGATGAGCTTTTGGCAAAGAAGTCTATAGTTCGTTATTTAACGACAGAACAAGCCGATAATTTTAAGCAAAAAGCATCTAAATTTTTAGAGGAATTAATTGAAGCCGAAAAAATAAGTATAGATTAAAAAAATATATAATAGATTATGAAAAATAAAGTGAAAAACGTTCTTTTAGGACTATTGGTATTATTTATGACAGTTTCTTGTGCTATTGGTACTCATTTTATGTCAACAGATAAGTTAGAAGGAGAATGGACAGTTGTTTTTGCTGAGGATTATCATGGATTTACAGATAAACCAATAACTATAAAGTTTGATTTAAAGGAAAAGCATTTGTCTGGTAGAGCTATTTGTAATGGTTATGGAGCTGGTTTTTCTGTAGATAAAGAAGGAAATTTAAAAATTGGTAATCTAATGTCTACAAGAGTTGCTTGTCAAGGTTTAACTTTAGAATCGGATTTCTTGAAAACGTTACAGACTGTAACTTTTGTTGGGGTGAAGAGTAATAAAAGAGCTTATCTTTTTGCTAAAAAGGGAGACAAAGAACCCTTGCTCGTATTGAAGCGATAAAATTAATTTTCTAGCAGGAGATAAAATAGACTAAAATATATGAATAAAAAAAATAATTTGA
>PDWI01004080.1_pt1 | contig 19954 bp, 12 predicted proteins | sample 1430891 | NCBI WGS metagenome assembly PDWI01 (sample SAMN01162508, study PRJNA174530) | Oral metagenome, whole genome shotgun sequencing project. | biome: Marine environment; feature: Marine mammal; material: Swab sample of the gingival sulcus; isolation source: swab sample of gingival sulcus...
GGAGGAAAGACGACTCTCTTCCCATAGCTACGCATAGCAAAAAATGGTGCAATAGCGTATAAGGGGAAATGAAGAAAAAGCCATCGCCGATTTTGGGATGCAGGCTGTAGTGGATGATTATACGAATCCGGTGTATAGTCTGATCTCCATGTCTTCTACAACAACACAGATGGTTTCTGAATATGCTTATCAAGCTTATAGCAAAAGAAATGTATAAATATCAGTCGCAGGTACATAAACTCGAGGACAGGCTGGAACACTGCTCTCCGAAGGAGAGTACTCATGTCGAAAAGGAGCTGCAAACCGCCCGTGCTCAACTCGAGCATGTCCGAAACATGCTGGAAAATAAAAAAAACTGTTCATAAATCCCTGCAAAAAAAACAGTTGCAGAGTCATATCGTAAACACGGTATATATTGCCTTCGCTCCGATACATTCGCATAATTTTTCAACACCACATGATTGCAACTGGTACACGTACGGGGTATAATCCCGTCTTTTTTAAGATAATGGTCTAAGAAAAGGAGCATATATAATGACAAGACAAATGATACTCTCGGTAATGTCAAAAGACAGACCCGGTCTTATTGCAGATGTAACCGGGGTAATTTTTGCCTTCAAAGGTGATCTGGCTGATTTAAACCAGTCACTTTTAGGAAACCATCTTACCATGATCCTTATTGCTTCCTTTCCGCCAGCAGTCACAGCAGATGCCATCCGGCAGCGTATCATCGCACTTCCCTCGGATGACCCCATAGAGGCAGTTGTACGTCCGCTCGATGAAGAGGTGGATCTATCAGACACCACACTGCCTGAAAAAACATATGTTGTCTGCGCCCAGGGTGAGAACAAGAGTGGGCTGGTCTACGGTATCAGCTCATTTTGCAGCGAACATAACATCAACATCATGGATCTGACAACGACCCTTGCTGCGGGTCAGTACACAATGATATTACAGCTCGATTTAAGCAGAGTTGACTCGATAAAAAAACTGCGCAAAGAACTTGACAGCTATAGCCGACAGGCCGGTTTAAAAGTGGTCATGCAGCACTATGACATTTTCAAGGCGACAAACGAAGTATCACTCATATAAGGAAGAATCATGTTACGCTCAGACCAGATATTATCAACTGTTGAAATGATCCAGAAAGAGAACCTTGATGTCCGTACAGTGACTCTTGGTATCAATTTGCTCGACTGTCACAGCAACAGCGTTGAAAAAACCTGCGCAAATATCTTAAAAAAAATAACCACAATTGCCAACGATTTTGTACCAACCTGCGACATGATAGGCAGAAAACTTGGTATCCCCGTGGTAAACAAGCGCATAGCGGTAACTCCCATTGCCCTGGTGGGAGCAGGTTTTGGCAAAGATGATTTTGTCCAGATGGCCATAAGTCTGGAGCACGCGGCTGACGCCTGCGGTGTGGATATCCTTGGGGGGTATTCAGCCCAGGTGGAAAAAGGCATGACAGAATCAGATGTTGCGTTCATTGCATCTATCCCCGCTGCCCTGAGTAAAACAGAGAAAATCTGTTCATCCATCAATATTGCCAGCTCCAAAAAGGGCATCAACATGGACGCTCTTACCATGGTCGGGAATACTGTTAAGGATCTTGCTGAAATAACAAAAGAATCTGATGGATTTGGTGCTGCCAAATTTGTGGTTTTCTGTAATCAGCCGGGTGATAATCCATTCATGGCCGGCGCCATCCATGGGACTGGTGAGGCAGACTGCGTATTGAATGTCGGGGTCAGCGGCCCAGGTGTCATCGCCCGTTCTCTTGAAAGACTTATTGACCAGCATCCAGAAAATACCCTCAAACTCGACGATCTGGCAGAAGAAATAAAACAGACAACCTTCAGGGTGACACGATGTGGAGAGCTGGTCGGACGTGAGGTCTCACGAGAGATGGGGATCGAATTCGGTGTTGTTGATCTCTCTCTGGCACCCACGCCGACTATCGGCGACAGTGTCGGTGAAATACTACATATACTGGGAGTGGACACCATAGGAGCACCGGGGTCCACGGCTATCGTGGCCATGCTCAACGATGCCGTAAAAAAAGGCGGGATTTTTGCCAGCAAGAGTGTGGGAGGTCTCAGCGGAGCATTTATTCCGGTCATGGAAGATTCCATCCTGGCAGAGGCTGTGGGCAGAGAAGAGCTCTGTCTGGAAAAACTGGAAGCAATGACCTGTGTCTGTTCGGTGGGACTCGATATGGTGGCCATACCCGGATCTGTGGATGCGGCAACCATTTCTGCGATCATTGCTGATGAAATGGCAGTGGGAATGATTAACAACAAGACGACAGCTGCCAGACTTATTCCCGTTCCCGGTAAGGAAGCGGGCGATCATGTCAGCTTCGGCGGCCTTTTCGGAGCAAGCCCGGTAATGCCTGTTCGCAACATCGGAAAATCAAGCAGATTCATCTCCTGGGGCGGCAGAATCCCTGCGCCCATACACAGCTTTAAAAATTAAAGGTTTTTCTCAATTATGGAATTCCTCATACTGCTCTCACCATCAAAGACACAGACGCCTGACAGAAAAACCAGCGCACCAAGCACCATTGCATTCGCAGAAAAGACACGAGAGCTTGTAACCTATTTTCAAGGTCTTTCTGTTGATGAAATTGCCGCTCAGATGAAAATCAGTGACAGGCTTGCTGTCAGTACCCAGCAACGATTCAGGGATCTAACCTTTCCGATACCAGCCGATACAAAAGGTGCTGGAGAGGCCCTTGCCACCTTTAAAGGCGATGTCTTCTCTGAAATCCAGGTGGAAAAGTTCACCGACGAGGATTTCCAATATGCCCAGCATCATCTGCGTATCCTCTCAGGTCTTTATGGCATACTGCGTCCCCTTGATCTTATCCAAAGCTACCGGCTGGAAATGGGGCAGAAGATATCCGCCGGATTCACTTCCACTCTGTACCAGTTCTGGAAAGAGGAGATTACCAGTTCAATACAGAAATCGCTTGCTACCCTTGAAGATAGCTACCTGCTCAATCTGGCATCAGATGAGTATTTCAAGGCCCTGGACGCAAAACGTATCTCCTCCCCAATCATCCAGGTGATGTTTCAGCAGGAAAAAAACGGAAAAAGAAGAACCATCGCCATCCATGCCAAAAGGGCAAGGGGTGCTCTTGCCAACTACATACTCCGAAACAGGGTAAACTCGTTACAGGACATCAGGGAGTTCAGCTACCAGGGGTACCGCTTTGAAACGAGCCTGTCAACGGATGAGCGGCTCTTTTTTCTTAAACAGGTATAGCCCTGCATCCCAGCCGCGATGAGTTTTCATGTGGTTTTGAACTCTCTGCTCCTGGTAAAAAATCGTCATTTTCTGTCTGTAACTGGTCGCAGGGCGTGCCAAAGTCAAATTGCAACGGTCTTGAATGAACCGTTTAATACGGGCTACTTTTTTTCTTCCCCAGACGATATAGTATCTGTACCAATTTTTCTCTGTCAATAGGTTTTGAGATATAATCAACAAATCCCATTTTCAGATATTTCCTGGAATCATTATGCATAGCATGGGCCGTCTGGGCAATAACCCTGGCATCCGGGTCAAATTTCAATATTTTTTTAGCAGCATCTACACCGCCCATTACAGGCATTCGTATATCCATCAAAACAACATCTGTTTCAGGATTTTTCTTATAAAATTCAAGAGCTTGCAGTCCATTTTCCACATAGAAAACATCATATGGCAGCTTACTGAATAAAGATTTAAACAAGGCAATATTTGAAGGACTGTCATCAGCCACAAGTAACGTCAACTTTTTTATTTTTTTTCCATTTGACAAAGAAATATCCGCAACTATTTCTTGTGGTTTTTTTTGCTCCTTAATGAGAGGTATTGTAAACATAAAGTTTGTGCCTTTACCGACTTCAGACTCAATGTTTATATGGCCATTAAAAAGCTTTATAATACCCTTGGATATTGCTAAACCTAACCCTGCTCCATCAGGGAGAACAGTATCTTCTGTTTTTAAGCGTTCAAAACGATTAAATATAACATCCAGTTTTTTCTGGGGCATACCAATTCCCTCATCTTTTACAAAGAAAAGGATTGTATTTTCGTCAGGAATTTTATATCCAAATTCAACAACTCCTTTCTGCGAATACTTGAGGGCATTTCCAATCAAATTAGACATGACCTGCCATAAACGTAAAGGGTCCGTTTGAATATTCAAATCGGCGTATTCTTCCGGCACATTACGTTCAAGCCTGATTTGCGAGTTGTGTTTCTGTTTTTGTATTTCAGTAAATGTTGCTTCCAGCTTTATAAATAAAAGGTTTAGGTTGCAGCTCCCTAAATCAAGTTTCAACTCATTGGCTTCTATCTTTGAAACGTCAATAATATCGTCTACAAGATTTAAAAGTTGACTTGAACTGTCCTTGATAATTGAAATATATTTTTTTCTTGTCAAAGGGGTAATATCATCTTCATCAAGCAAATCAGCAAAGCCCATCACGCTGTTTAGAGGAGTACGAATTTCATGGCTCATATTTGCCAAAAACTGATTTTTATAGATGTTCGCTATCTCAGCCTTTTGTTTGGCATCTTTTAATTCATCCTCAAAGGCCTTTTTGTCTGACATATCAATGAGTGACCCTATAACACTCACGACTTTACCTTTGCCCTTTATTTCAAAGGGAGAACCGATAAAATAACACCATATCCACCGATCTTCCTTATGTTTGAAGCGAAACTCTATAGGCTCATAGCCCATCCCGGAGAAAACCCGCTGTATATGTTCTTTCACAGCATTCAAATCATCTGGATGGCACAGGGAAGATAACTCTTCGTGCGACAAAACATTTATTTCTTCAAGGGTATAACCTAGAATATCAGCGCATCTATTATTGAAAAAGATATTCTTTTTCTTTTGAATATCATATATGAAAATACCATTGGTAGAGGTGTTGGCGATACGTTCTGTAAATTTCTTTTCCTTTAAACTTTGTTCTTCTGCCTTTTTGCGTTCGGTAACATCAACAAAACTAATAAATACCTCCTTTATTTCTCCGTCAACCCCAAAGACAGGAAAACCATTTACCATCAGCCAGAGAATATCATTACCTTTTCTGACAACGCCCAGTATTCGGTTACTTAACATTTTCCTGGTTTTAATAACACGCATAACCGGATAATCATCCAGAGACACAATGGAATTGTCTTCATAAACAAACTTCCAGCATGGATCAAGTGCCTTCTTCCCCCTCATCTGCTCTTTACTCAGTCCCAGTAAATCACTTGCCTTGGGATTATTGAGAAGGATATCACCCTTATTATCATGAACGACCACGCCTATTTCGGTGTTGGCAAGCAGACCTTTGTATCTTTTCTCACTTTCTTCAAGTTTATTTTGAATTTCTAATACTTGCGTAATATTTACGAAGGTAATTACCAATCCTTCAATTTTTTTATCAGCAGTAATAAATGGACTGATTCTCCGCAGGAAATATTGCCCTTCATGGTCACTTAGCTGTGCCTCCTTAACTCTCAAATCAGCAAGAACAGTCTTACAGTCTTCAATCATCGACTTGCTGTCGCCTTCATTGAAGTTCGAGGCAAAACTTGAAATGCTCCTGCCTACATCTTCTATTTGCAAATTAAAATGCTTTTGCAGTGCGGGAGTAAATTTACGAATACGCAAATCCACATTTACAAACAGGGTGCCTATCTCTGTTGAATTAAGAAGATTATTGATATCATTATTGACACTGGACAGTTCCTTGTTCGTTTCCTGCAACTCTGTATTTACGGTATACAACTCTTCGTTTACCGATTGTAATTCCTCGTTGGTACTTTGTAATTCCTCATTCGAAGCCATCAGCTCTTCATTACTTGACTGAAGCTCTTCGTTACTGGTCTCGAGCTGCTCTACCATATACTGCAGCTGCGACTTGCTGCTTTTCAGCTCCTCTTCAAGTTCAGAAATACGCTGCTTGTTTATTTCATCTGCCTCACTGTCCTTTATAACTATTCTTTTATTCGGCCTGTTTCGTTTGTCCTTGCTAAAATGAATAATGTACACAGTGTTAAAATTTTCAAAATCAGTGACCTTACGAAAGCCCAGGTCGAAACAATATTTCTGTTTTCCGACCCTGTTAACCACATTGGTAATTATCACTTCCGCATTTTCCTGTTCTACCTTTCTGATTCCGCTGCGTATGATGGTTGCTATTTCACCGCTTACCAATTGTAAAAGATTCCCTTGAAATACTCCCTGGTTAATCATCAGACGCGTGGTAATATCGCCATTGACAAAGAGTATATTAAAATGAACATCAGTAAACACCATCGCTGGACTAAATTCTTGTCCTATTACTTTGTAAAACGCATTCTCAGGATGCTGTTTCGGTCTATATTCAAATTTTTGAATTTGCGTTACTATTTGAGGATTACCGGGAGTGACAGAATCAATATGATCTTCCAGCACACTAGGAACAGGAGCACGCTTCGTATCTGTTACACACTTATAAATTTTCCATTTTGAGTTAATTGTCTCAAAAAAAGACGACTGATGCCCTAAAGATTCACTGCTTCCAAGCAATAAATAAGAACCTTTTTTCAGAGAGAACTGAAAGTTTTTCAATACCCTTTCCTGTACACTTGATTCTATATAAATGAGCAGATTACGACATGATATCAAATCTATACGGATAAAAGGAGGATCTTTTAACAGGTCATGTCTTGAAAAAACGATACGGTCCCTGATACGTTTAACAACCTTCATCTCACCAGATTCTTCAGTGAAATAGGTATCAATATATTCTCTGGACAACTCTCTTACTGAATCAAGTGGATATACCGCGTTTCCAGCCTTTTTAAGAGCATCCTCGTCAATATCTGTTGCAAATATTTTAAAATCTATATGCAATCTTTCTCTTTTGATATAATCATCGAACAGAAAAGCAATGGTGAAGACCTCTTCTCCTGTCGAACATCCAGGGATCCATATTCGTATAGGTATTTTTGTCTTTATGTGTTTTTCGCAAAGAACAGGTATCACCTTTTCTTGCAGTGCATGAAAAGCCTCTTCATCACGAAAAAATCCTGTCACTCCTATCAAAATGTCCTGTTTTAACGCCTCTACTTCCTCCAAATTGTCCTTCAGATACATATAATAATCGTACAACTTGTTAAAATTATTTATATTCATCTGCTTTTCCAAACGACGCAGCAACGAATTCTTTTTATACTGTTTAAAGTTGATAGACGTTTTCTCGTGTATCAGGTCCAGGATTTGAAAATAGATGGAACGATTGGATTTGTCTTTTCTTTCTGCCAGATTTATCTGATGATTAGGTATTTTTATTAATGTTTCCGCTATGTTTTTAGGAGACAGGACAAAATCAATCAGTCCAGTCGCAATAGAACTGTTGGGCATGCCGTCAAACTGTGCGCTTTCAGGATCCTGTACTATGAGTATTCCCCCGGCTTCTTTGATACTTTTTATACCGCGAGAGCCATCCGAGCCAGTTCCTGACAAAATAATACCTACAGATCTATCTTTATATTCTTCTCCGAGAGAATGAAAAAATATATCAATAGGCAAATTTAAATCACGCTTTGGACTCTTATCTATTAAAAAAAGTCTGTCTTTTTTTATATACAAATTTTTATTTTTCTGATTCAGGTAAATGCAGTTTGGTTGTATAGCCTGGTTATCTTCAGAGGTGTAGATTGGCATTCCTGTATGTTTCGTCAACAACTCAGGCATTAAGCTTTCAAAATTGGGCGATAAATGCTGCACTATGATAAATGTCATCCCTGTCTCATCTGGAATGTTATCAAATAATTGCTGAATAGCATCAAGCCCTCCTGCTGATGCTCCTATTGCCACAACAAAAAAATCTTTTTCAGACATTATTCTAATTACCTCACAAATACATCCAATTCCTGGTGCAATAATACAGTAATTTCCAGAATCAGAATATTCCCTGCCACAAAAAGAGTGACAAGAATTGCTCCTTTTTTTCGCCTTCCAATCAGTTAGGCTCTCGACAAAACTCTACCCTTCCTCAAACACATAAGCAACAACGACCAGCTCATTTAAAAAACAAGAAAAATAATAAAATTCAATAAATAAATCAAAAGTATATGGAACCATGTATTGTATCTTTCTTAATCATTATACACTGAGCATCATCTTTATTAAAAGAGGGAATGGAGGCTAATCGCAGCAGGAAAAAAACCAGCGTGAAGACAGGAGAAAAATAATATTTTTCTCAGGAAAAATTGAAGAACAACTCCAGAAACCACTGTCTTTCACGCAATATCAAATCTTTGCACAATCAAAAACTCAAAGATTTCACCCATGCCAAGATATACAAAAACAGTAGGGACAAACCTTAGAAAAGATACTTTACAACAACAAATCCTGCTATCAGCAGCACCATAAAAAGGACGGAGAGAAGGTTGAAATATTTGTCGATATATTTCTTTACTGGCGCACCGCATTTGAAAAAGAGAAAGGCCACAAGAAAAAAACGGGCCGAGCGGGCAACAAGAGAAACCAGGATAAATGTGACAAAATTAAGCTGAAATCCACCAGCGGTAATTGTAAACAACTTGTAGGGTAAGGGCGTAAAGCCTGCTGCAAAAATGGCAAGGGCATCCCATTGCTGGTAGAGATGCTGGACCATTTCATACTTCTCAGTCAGGCCATATAGTTCCACCACCCGCAGGCCGACACTCTCCATTGCCCAGAAACCAAGAGCATAACCAAAGGCACCTCCCAAAACAGAACCCGCTGAGCAGATAAGAGCATAGAGAAACGATCTTTTCGGAAGGGCTATACAGAGTGCAATTAAAAAGACATCTGGAGGAATCGGGAAAAAAGAAGACTCCGCAAAGGCAATAACGAAAAGGATATACACCCCATATGGGCTTTCCAGCCAGACCATAATGGTATCATACAACGAGCGTAACCAGCCTTTTTTTTCACCGCCCATCTTTAACCTTATACCCTTTGGCTGGACCATCCATATTCACCGACCAGATCGACAAAGCGCACATGATCCAGGAGTTTTACCGAGACATCACCTTTTTCTTTCGTGAGAACATGCAGCTGCTGCCTGTCACGGTCACCCACCGGAATAATCATCCGCCCGCCCTCAGCAAGCTGTTCTATCAAAGGTGGCGGCACTTCCGGCCCTGCTGCTGTTACGATAATAGCATCATATGGGGCAAATTCACTCCAGCCGGTGGTTCCGTCAGCAAATTTTGAAACAATATTATAATAACGTAATTGATCAAAAGCCCTTCTTGCCGAGGCAAGAAGCTGATTGACCCGCTCGACAGTGTACACCTTTTCACACAGCCGGGACAACACCGCAGCCTGATAGCCAGAACCTGTGCCTATTTCCAGTACCCGTTCTGTACCTGAAAGTTGAAGAGCCTGGGTCATCAGCGCAACAATATACGGTTGGGAAATTGTCTGCTCCCCTGATATGGGTAAGGGATAATCGCCATAAGCCTGTGAGGCCATGGCATCATCAACAAACACATGACGTGGAACCTGGATCATGGCCGACAGGGTGGGCTCGTCAACTATCCCTCGGGGAACGAGCTGTTCCTCGACCATCCGTTGACGGCTGGTTAGATATCTATCTCTCACTGCTACTTCTCTTGCCAGGAGTAGTCATCCAGCCAGTCAAACTCATCTTTGGTCAATCGTTTAAACACACAGGACTGGACAATATCATCAACGAGTACAACCCTCACGGAATCAACAGCTTTATCATCAAAGAACCTGCCCACCAGCGGTGTACGTTGAAAATCAGACGGATACTTCTCAATGTAGAGCCACTCTTCACTACCATCTGCAAGCTTCCTCTGACCGTCAGGAGTACCGAGATAGGTGAGCACATCATTTCTCGAAGAGGTTCCCTGCTCGATAAGAATTGCATCAGAGGCAAGGTGACGGACAGGTTTACTAAAACATCCTGTAAAACAGGCCAGGCAGAAGAACAAACTAATAATCGTAGATATACGCATAAATACAGGCATGAAATTCTCCAGAAAGGTAAAGGTTTTCAATCTTCCTGGTACGCTCTATAAACTGATGCCCTTTATTTTTCAACACTTAAAATAAAGGGCATCAATCAAGCTTTACCTCCATACTCTCTTGATCTGCATCTCACCAGGGTTACCTTTTACGATCGGGAAAAGGTACGACTCTGGCGAAATATCTGTATTCGATCAAACACCAGCTGCCTTGTTCAAAATACGATAATTTCGCTCGACCATTTCCAGTGGATCAACGACCAGCCCTGCCTGGATCATGGCATTATCATATACCTGGTAAGCAACTTCTTTTGCAAATGCCTCGTCATCGTTGATCAGTACAGATAGTTTTTTAATCAGAGGATTGGCAGGGTTAATCTCAAGATTTTTCTTACTGCTTGTAGAGATCCCTCCCTGCTCTTTCCTGTTATAGTTCAACACTCTTTCCATCGAAGAGGTCATATGGGAATCAGGGTTCACAATCATAGCTGGCGAGTCAACAAGCCTTTTTGAAACCACTACATCTGCGATCTTATCTTCGAGGGTCTTTTTTAACCACTGAACAAGATCCTTTTCCACCTCCGCACTATCTCCCTCTGAACCACTTTCCTCTTCAGCGGCTTTCGGCAGGGAAATGTCAGAGCGTTCTGCTGAAACAAGTTTTTTGCCGTCAAACTCACCTAAATGATTGAGAACAAAGTCATCAATGGGCTCGAGTGTATAGAGAATCTCAATATCATTTTTCTTGAACATTTCCACATAGGGCCCAGATTCAATAGCTGCCCGCGAGGCACCGTTGATATAATAGATCTCTTCCTGATCAGGGCTCATACGGGCGACATAATCGGCAAGTGCGATGGGCTCGTTTTCTTTTGATTTAGAGCTCTCAAAACGAATTAATTTGCCCAGTTCATTTTTAAACTCGAAATCAGAAGTAACCCCTTCTTTAAAATAGATGCCAAAGGTTTTCCAGAACTGAAGATATTTTTCAGGATCCTTTTTGGCCTCTTCATCCATATATTTTAAGAACCGTTTGGTAATAACCTTGCGCAGTTTTATCACCAGGGCATTATCCTGGAGCGCCTGTCTGGAAATATTAAGCGGCAGATCCTCACTGTCCACAGCACCTTTAAGAAAGCGTAGCCATTCAGGAAGGATGTTTTCTGAATTCTGATCAATCAGGATACGCTGGCAGTACAGGTTCACACCCGGATCAACCCGGCCAAATCCCATGATTTCGAAATTCTCCTTTGGTACAAAGAGCAGGGCATTGATTGCCAGCGGCGCATCGGCTGAGAAGTGCAGGCGATAGGTGGGCTCATCAAAGGCGTTACCAATAAATTTATAAAATTCATTGTATTCTTCATCAGTTATCTCAGATTTATTGCGAGTCCAGAGGGCCTGCACCGTATTTACGGTTTCACCTTCCAGTTTGATGGGAAAGGGAACAAAGGCAGAGTATTGCTTGATAACAGATTCAACCTTGAATTTCTGTGCATATTGTTCGCCCTCTTCTTTGAGATCGACAATAATCCGTGTGCCTCTGTGCAGACCAGGCATTTCAGAGAGTGTGTACGAACCGGATCCGTCGGACGTCCACTCATTCCCCTCACTACCATCCCACGATCTGCTCTGTACCCGTACCTTGTTGCCAGCCATAAAGGCAGAATAAAAGCCCACACCAAACTGCCCTATCAGATTCACATCATTTTTTGCAGCCTCTGCAAGTTCAGTTACAAAGGCACTCGAACCGGAGTGGGCGATGGTACCAAGATTTTTTTCCAACTCAGCCCGATTCATTCCAATACCGGTATCGGTTATGGTAAACACCTTTTTCTCCTCATCGAGATCAATGGTGATCTCCAGAGGAACATGGCTATCAAAGATGTCTTCCTTGGTTAAACTTTCATGACGTATTTTTTCAAGTGCATCAGCAGCATTTGAGATAAGCTCCCGAATAAAAACATCACGCTCCGTGTAGAGCGAATTGATCACGATATCCAGTAATTTTTTCGTTTCCGCCTGAAACTCATGTGTTGTTGTTGTCATCATCTACCTCTTTCATAATAATGGCACATCATGGATTTTTCAGTTAAAAAGAGTTGCTCCATGTGGTCTTTTCATTGATTTTTTCCCCCAAGTCGGCGAAAATGGTAAGCACATATCAGATGGTGTCAAGGCTTATTGCCTGCACTGCCTCACCTCATAATACACTGGAGAATCGGTATGAAAATAATAGCTTTTGGCGACATTCATATGGCAACATATGTTTTCAAAGATATCCCGTATCTCCGTGAAGCTGATTATGTGATCGTCACCGGGGATCTTACCAATTTCGGACACAAAAAAGATGCCATCGCGGTACTCGACGAGTTACAAAAATTCAATGCAAACATTCTTTGTCTTGCCGGGAATCTCGACTACAGTGACATCAATGACTATCTTGACGACATGCATATCAATCTTCATAATCAGGCAAGACTGCTCTCTGATCAGGTATGTGTCTACGGCGTGGGCGGGTCTAATGTCACTCCTTTTAATACACCATGGGAATTCAGTGAAGAACAACTGCAGTTTTTTGCAGAAAATGCCTATAGCAAGGCAGAAGAGCTGGTTACAAAGAAAAAAAAGGAGATACAAAGGGAACTACCCATCCTTTTTATCTCGCATACCCCTCCCTATAATTGCGGCCTCGACCAGCTGCGAAACGGCAATAATGTCGGCTCGCCTGCTATCCGTAACCATATCGCAACACATTGTCCGGATATCTGTATTACCGGCCACATCCATGAAAGCAGAGGGGAAAGCAGCATCGGCACCACCACGCTCATCAATCCAGGCATGATTGCTGACGGCGGTCATGTACTCATTACCATCAACACGACCATTTCAGCAAAACTTTTATGACACAGCATACAGATACACTTATCATCGGAGGAGGTCTGTCAGGCCTCACCGTGGCCCACTGTTTACGTACCTCCAGTTATGGTCATTCATTTATTCTACTGGAAAAAAGCGCTCGCACCGGTGGTGCTATTGTAACCCACAAGGATCACGGCTACACCAGCGAAATCGGCCCGCACGGGTTTCTGGACAATTGCAGGGAAAGCAGAGAGATAGTAGAAGATCTCCGCCTGGAATCAGAGATCATAAAATGCCCCCTGTCCACCTTTGTCCGCTACGTACTCATCAATGGCGATCTGCTGATGATTCCGCAAAGCCCGTTGAAAATCATCAGGCAACCGCTCATCTCCTGGCCAGAAAAACTTCGCGTGCTGGCTGAAATATGGAAAAAACCGCTGCCCGGAGAACCCACTGTTGCAGAATGGGCAAACCACCGTTTTGGCAAGGCTTTACTTCCCTTCCTCGATGCAGCATTTACAGGCACCTACGCGGGTGATATCGACAGATTGACGATAGATTCCGTAATGCCCGGCATACGCAATCTTGAAAAGCAATACGGCTCAATAATCCGGGGCGCTTTTGCCACAATGAAAAAGGGAAAGAAAGATGATGCCAAAAAGAAAATACGCCTGCCAGCCATGACCAGTTTCACCGAAGGCATGGAAAGATTACCCAGAAGAATGACTGATTTTTTAGGAGAGGACTATAATCTCTTTTACAACTGTGGAGCAACAGCTATTTCCCATGATGGTAACAAGTGGATGGTCACTGCTGAAAAGGGCATGTTTACAGCCACTAACCTGGTAATAGCTCTGCCAGTGAATAAGGCACTTCCTCTCCTCACACCATTATCACCACCACCGATGCAACAGATTCCAACAGCCACCATAATCTCAGCGGTCTTTGCCTTTTCAGGTGAGGAAAAACTGCCACCAGGCTTTGGTTATCTCAGTCCTGAACAGGAAAATCGTTTCACGCTTGGCGCATTATTCACTTCAAATATGTTTCCAGACAGGGCACCCACTGATCACATTCTCTTTGAGACCCTGGTGGGCGGAAGAAGGCATCCGGAACGGCTGCTTCTGGATGATACAGAAATCATTGAAAAAGCCTACAAAGATGTGAAAGAAGTGCTGGGATTACATACAAAACCACTGTATGCGAAGGTACTGCGCCCTGACAACGCTATCCCTCAAATGGAAGCTGGCCACCAGGCACTCTGTAAATGGAAAAAAGAGCTAATCGGGACACAACATAATCTGCACGTTCTTGGCTTTGGCTGGGAGGGTATCGGTATAAATGATATGATCAAAAGCGGCGTGGCCACAGCTGCAAAGCTCATGACTACCGAACAGGAAAAGCAGGCGATAGAGATCAAAAAGATATACTTCTAACCTTGCAAGCGGGATAATGCCTTGGTGATTCAAGGTATTTCGTCATTATTAAAACATGTTCATTTTCTTTATTTTTATGACGAGCTAAGCAGCAAGGCATCAAAAGAAACGTCAACTCAGACAAATACATACATATGCAGAATACACAGAGTAAAGGCTGTACTCTTTCCAAGTGGTCATGAAAAAACTGGATTAATTTTCTATAATTTTTTCAGTTTGCTGCTGAGAAAACTCACCTGCTCACCGACAGCTATATTCCTGTTCACCTTCCCGGTAACAGTTTTAATGGCATGCATCACCGTTGAATGATCACGGTTAAACTGTTTTCCTATATCAGAAAGAGAGGAGTCAGTATGCTTCCTGCATAGATACATTGCAACCTGGCGAGGAAAACTGACAGTCTTTTTCCTCGAACGGGACTGTAACTCGGCTACCGGGATGCCATACTGTTTTGCAATAAAATCCCGTATCATTTCAAGGGAAAGATCACGAGTGGTACCAACAACTGAAGCGATGACTTCTTTAAGCAAATCAAGATCAATCCTGCACGACTGCAACTTTGCCTTGGCCTTTATCCCTATAAGTGTCGATTCAATCTGACGCACATCACCCTGCACATGCTGGGCAATATAGTCAACGAGATCCCCATCCAGCTCAACATTGTACTGTTCGGCCTTTTTCCCCACAATACGGGTTCTGGTGGTTAAGTCCGGAGGCTGGATTGAGGTAATAAGCCCGGATGTCATACGTGATCGCAGCTCACCATCAATTCCAGTCAGATCCCGTGGCGATTTGTTGGCAGTAAATATAACTCGTTTGTCACCTTTGATAAGCACATCGAGCAGCTCATTCAGCTCCTCCTGTGTCTTCTTTTTTCCGGCAAGGGCATGAATATCTTCAACAAGCAGCACATCACAGTTATCATGATACTTCTTTTTAAATCCATCCATGGTATTTCCCTTGATAGAAGATACCATCTCAAAGGAAAACTGTTGTGCCGTCAGATAATAGAGACGGGTCATAGGGAAATGGGCCAGCACATAATGGGCTACCGCATGAGTGAGATGGCTCTTTCCAAGTCCGGTGTCACTGTTTATATAGAGACATGGTCCGATGGAATCATCACAAAGAGAAATGGATCTGCATGCTGACTGGGCAAGGATATTACTCTCACCCACCATAAATTCGTCAAACGTATATTTCGGATGCAGCGAACGGGTAGAGGATGCCCCTTCAGGGATATTAGGCAACCTGGGCTGTTTTGCATTTTCCCGGCTTCCTTTTTCTGGAACCTTATTCACAACATTCCCGATGTTCCCGACAGTTACTACAATCTTTCGTTGTTTGGAATCGACAGAATCTATCGTTTTCTGAATAACATCCTGATAATGTCTCGTAATATAGGCACTGAAAAAACGATCAGGGCAACCAAGCCGGATATTGTCACTCTGTATGGACATACATTCAATCGGTTCTATCCATAACTCATAGACACTATCATTCAGCTCCTTTCGAAGCAACTCTTTTGCACTTTGCCAAACCATGGGACATTCATCCTTCACAGGGTAATTATTACAAAACCGTAAACAAGGAATTCTCTCATCATTCCTTCGTTAAAATGACAGGTAAGTACATAGAATAACTAAAAATACATCCACAAACAGAGAAAATTTTCTCTCTATTCTCCCGACCGCGATAAAGTATGGGTTCTGATAAACATTATTTTGAAAAATTCGTCAAAGACCATTTTCTGACGTTTCAGGTATACATCATTTTCATAAGCTAACATGTCCTGAAATACATATTTACAGGGGTTTTGCTATTTTTCCCTTCGGACAATCACACAATATTCAGCTCTTAAAAAGAATTATTTATTATTCCAGTAATTTCTATCAATTATCATGACAATCCACATTTTATCCACAATATAACAATTCCATTAAACTCAATATTTTATTATTTTTTGAAAATTATCTTAAAATATCTTAATATTTTACTGAAAATATTGCTTTTAGCCTAGACAAACAAACTGTTTAGGTAAAATACTATTTTTTTCAAATCTTGTATTTTCCCTGCATACCAACCCTGCATCTTTCTACTTCAGCAGTACTCTTGCAAAGGTAATCACTCGCACTTCACGAGCTCCAGATCTTAGCAAAATCCGCGAACATTCATCCACAGTTGAGCCTGTCGTATAAACATCGTCAACCAGGCAAATTCTTTTATTTTTAATAAGATAGGGATTTTTCACAAGATACGCACCCTCGACATTTTTCTTTCGTAATGACACCCCCAACTGCACCTGCGGGCATGTTTTTTTATTTTTTATCAAAATCAGCGGATTGATTGCCAGACGGCTTTCTTTGAAAAAAATCTTCGCCAACAGCAAGGATTGATTTATACCACGTTTTTTCAATCTTTCATGGTGCAACGGTACAGGAATAACAAGATCACATGCGATAAACGGAGAATAATCGAAGCAGCGGGCAATTTTTTTTATCGGTATCAGTACAGTTGTGTTATCAGCATATTTAAGCTGATGAATCAGCCGTCTGGGAAAATCTTCATAGACAACCAGGCTTCTGGCAAGACTGTAGAGTGGAGGATTTTTCAGACAATCACCACAAAGATGACTCTCCCCGGTGAGCATGGGAATACCACAGCGAGTACATAATGGTGGCTGTATGAAAGGTATTGCCTTGTCACACGAGCAGCATATACCATTTTCTTTCGAATCTATCCTTTCCCCACACCGGTGACATGTCAAAGGGAAAAATACGTCAAGAAGCCCCTGTAGACAAAAATCTGTGATATCAGCAAAACGCATATTCATTTTTGTTGTATTTTACAGACCAAGATTCTTTCCATTTTACAGCAAACATGGCATAATGTCCTCTATTCTCAACTACCCGAGTAAAATGTATAGATGTATTATCTTCAGTTTATGCATAACCTTTTTCTGTTACTAACATTTTCAAAGGATAAACCAGCAGTACTGATACGTAAGGAACTCCGATATGAAATTTTCGCAAACTGATTCGTGTTTGTTATCATTCAAAGCATTCGTTTTCTCATTGATATTCCTGTTCTCCGGTGTCCAGAACATCCTGGCAACACAGCAGGAACGTGTAAATATACTGGTGTTACCAGCCAAGGTAACATCGTTTGATGAAAAGACATCCCTTGAAAAAGATTTTGACCAGTATCTGCAATCCGCTTTTGACAAGACAAATGTTACCTTTCTGCAAAGAGAAGAAGCAGAACAGCTTGTCGATTACACACAAAGCTGGCCTCCTCTTCCAGAAACAGTTCCACATCAGAAGCCCTTTTCTGAATATACATATCTGGCCGCAGGAAACCTCACGGAGCTTGGCGGTAAAATCCGCATTGACTATAAGATTACCAACCTTGACCTGCCAATCGAAGCCAAGCATTTTTCTGTGTCAGCAAATAACAGACAAGAGCTGGTGCTGGCAACAAAAAAGCTGGCATCACTTATTCTCGCATACACCTCAAAACAGGACATTATTTATTCAATTGCTCCATCAGGAAATAAAATAATCGATTCAGGTGCCATATTAAAAAATATTACCGCCAAGCCAGGCGATCTTTATGACCCGGCAATACTCCGTACCGACTTAAAAAACGTTTATAAAATGGGATATTTTGAGGATATCCAGATAGATGTCAAACAAACACCGGAAGGAAAAGCTGTGTTTTTTACTGTCGTTGAAAAACCGGTTATCACCTCCCTGAACATAACAGGGACAGATCAAGTAAAAGAAGAAGATGTCAAAGGAATTCTCACCATAAAGGTACAGGACGTCCTCAATCAGAATCAGATTGCAAAAAACAGCGAAGCAATACAACTTTTCTACAAGTCAAAGGGATATTATAACACCACGGTTGCTACCGAAATAACCACCCCCACCCCTGCTACCGTGGGCTTGCGGTTTATCATTGACGAAGGGGAAAAGATATACATCAAAGAGATCAATTTTGAAGGAAATCAGGCATTTGATGATAAAACGCTGAAAAAAGAAATGCAAACTGGTGAAAAGGGATTATTTACCTGGTTAACCCAATCAGGTCTCCTTGATTACGATAAACTGAATCAGGACTCGAGTAGGATTCTCACCTTCTACGGTAACCAGGGATATCTCGATGCAAAGATAGGAGAACCCATTGTCACCCAGAAAGAGGAATGGCTCTATATCACCTTTGCTGTTGAAGAAGGGACACAGTATAAAGTTGGCAAGGTGAGTCTTGACGGTGATCTGCTCGGAGAAAAGGACAGTGTATACAAACAGCTGAAAATCCCCCAAGAGACCTATGTATCACGAAGTATTTTACGAGAAGACCTGTTGAAAATCACCGATTTTTTTGCAGAAAAGGGATATGCCAATGCTCAGGTACACCCGAAGATCAAGAGAGGCACAGCAGACGATGTCCTCGATATTTCCCTGCAGATCGACAAAGGAGAGCCTGTCTATATTAACCGCATTGAAATAACTGGAAATACCAGAACACGGGAAAACGTGATACGAAGAGATCTGAAAGTGGAAGAAGGAGGTATTTTAAACGCCAAGGCATTACGGGAAAGCGCGCAGAAGCTCCTCTATCTGGAATTTTTTGAAGATGTCAACATTACTCCAGAACCATCTTTTAACCAGAACACCGTTGATATCCTTGTCGAGGTCAAGGAAAAAAGCACCGGTCAGTTTTCTATTGGTGCAGGATACAGCTCTGTTGATAAACTCGTGTTCACAGGAGAAGTCTCTGAAAATAACTTCCTGGGTACAGGAAATACCCTTTCTGTTTCAACGAATTTAAGCAGTGAAAGCACCCAGTACAACATTCGCTACAGTGATCCACGTTTTCGGGACTCATATCTTTCCTACTCTGTCAATCTCTTTAAAATGGAAAGAGAATATGACGATTACACAAAGAAATCAACTGGCGGTTCACTTCAGCTTGGATACCCCATATGGAGAAATTGGCGAGGCTATGCAAACTACAGTTTCACCGACTCTGATCTTACAAAAATCAGTGAAGACGCATCCTATATTATCCGAAAATCAGCAGATATCCATACTACAAGTGCATTGAAGTTCACCGTACGGCAAGATACCCGTAACAGACAATTTGGCGCAACCAGAGGCACCAGACATACCCTCACTGTCACCTATGCTGGCGGTCCGCTGGGTGGCGACAGTCAATATACCTCCATCGAGGGTTCAACCAGTTGGTATTTCCCGTTTTTTTCCAACTGGGCTTTCCATGTAAAAGGAACCGCAGGCCAGGTCTTTGAAAAAGAGGACGACTCTCTGCCGATTTATGAACGATTTTTTCTCGGTGGCTTAAAGAGTATCCGCGGATTTGACTATGCAGATATCAGCCCAACGGATACTGAAACAGGAGAGAATATCGGTGGTGATAAAATGTGGTATACCAACTTCGAAATTATTATCCCGCTATTCGGTGAACAGGGTGTAAAAGCTGTTGTTTTCTATGATATGGGGAATGTCTTTAATGATGATGAAGACTGGAGTTTTGATGAGATCAAACAATCAGCCGGGCTTGGTATCCGCTGGTATTCCCCGATGGGACCGATGCGTCTTGAATGGGGATAC
>PDWI01004198.1_pt1 | contig 19951 bp, 19 predicted proteins | sample 1430891 | NCBI WGS metagenome assembly PDWI01 (sample SAMN01162508, study PRJNA174530) | Oral metagenome, whole genome shotgun sequencing project. | biome: Marine environment; feature: Marine mammal; material: Swab sample of the gingival sulcus; isolation source: swab sample of gingival sulcus...
TTTCAAAAATGCTTCGTGTTCGTTGAGTGGCAAAAACCAATGTTTTGTCGATTTCAAAACAGGTTGCGCGCCGCTGATTGTCGATTTTGGGTTTATCAAATCGGTGGCATTCAGCGAAGTACCGCATTGTTCGCATTGGTCGCCATACGCCTTTTCGTTTGAGCAATGCGGACAAACTCCGGTAATGTATCGGTCGGCTAAAAATTGCTTGGCTTCGGGGTCGAAATATTGCTCGGTTGTTTGCTCCACAAAACCGCCTTTTTCGTAGATGGTTTTAAACATTTCTGAGGCTGTTTCGTAGTGTATTTTTGAACTTGTGCGCGAGTAAATATCAAACTCAATTCCAAATTCTTCAAACGATTTTTTTATTATATTATGGTAATAATCAACCACTTCCTGTGGCGATTTATTTTCTTTTTTAGCTTTTAATGTTATTGGCACTCCATGCTCATCAGAGCCGCATACCGACACCACGTCTTTTCCGCGTAAGCGCAAATATCTAACGTAAATATCCGAGGGAATGTAAACTCCCGCAAGGTGTCCGATGATGTTACGAGGTATCTTTTGTGTTCTTTCATTATTTATTGTGTTAATTGCGTAATTTGTTAATCCAGACCCCAAAGGTTTTCTAAACTTTTGGGGTCTCTCATTTTTATTGTATGAAAAAAGTTTTTATCTGCATATTTGCAATAATTTGTAACTTTTTGAGGTTGCGAATTTAGCAAAAACACATATATTTACAAATAATTTATTCAACAGGTTTTTTAATTGAGAATTGAGAATTGAGAATTAAGAATTTAATAAGTTGATAATTAGCAAGTTATTTCTTAATTTGTATTTTAAATTGATTTTGGCTGTTAGCTTTTGTTTTTTTTGCCTTTGGTAATTACATACTTGATTGTTAAAAATATAGTGTTTCTCAAAAATTAAAAGCAACATGAATTTTATCTTTTAATTTTCCTCATTTTTTCAAAAAAAAACAAGTTTTTCTGTTTGCTTAGCCAATAAAATATTACTTTTGCCAATCATTTTAATCAAAAATATGCACAACCACGAAAAATATATGCAACGATGCCTTGATTTGGCAAAATTAGGAATTGGCAAAGTTGCGCCCAATCCTATGGTAGGAGCGGTGATAGTTTATAATGGCAAAATAATTGGCGAAGGCTATCACAGAAAATATGGCGAGGCTCATGCCGAAGTTAATGCCATTAATTCGGTGAAAAACAGAGAGTTGCTAAAAGAATCAACTATTTATGTAAATTTAGAACCTTGCGCGCATTTTGGCAAAACTCCTCCTTGTGCCGATTTGATTGCACGCATGAAAATTCCACGTGTTGTGATTGGTTGTGTAGATACTTTTGCAAAAGTTGCGGGCAAAGGCATTGAAAAATTGCAAAAAGCTAATTGCGATGTAACAGTGGGAGTTTTAGAGAAAGAAAGCCAAGATTTAAACCGAAGATTTTTTACATTTCACAGCAAAAAGCGTCCTTACATAATTCTAAAATGGGCGGAAACCATAGATGGATTTATCGACATTGAACGCACGAAAGGTGAAGATGCTCAACCTTATTGGATAACCAATTTAACCTCAAAAAAATTGGTACACAAATGGCGAACCGAAGAAGATGCTTTTATGATAGGCACGGATACAGCCATCAATGACAATCCACAACTAACTGTTAGAGAATGGGTTGGTAGAAATCCCGCGAGAATTGTTATCGACAGGTCGTTGCGTTTGCAGCATTCGCTTAATTTGTTTAATCACGATGCTAAAACCATTGTTTTTAATAGCAAAAAAAATGCTTGTGTTGATAATATTGAGTTTGTAAAAATTAATTTTATTGATAGTTTATCGGAAATGCTTGATTATTTATATCAGTCTGATATTCAATCGGTAGTAGTGGAAGGAGGCAGAATTTTATTAAATAGTTTTATTGAAAATAATTTGTGGGACGAAGCAAAAGTATTCATCGGATACAATAAATTTTTTAAAGGAGTTGAAGCTCCTGTTTTTAATTATAATCCGCATAAAACCACCATGATTGGCAATAGCAAATTAATGTATTTTCGCAATTAATTGATAGTTTTGTGTTAAATTTAGATATATGTCGAACGTATTTGTAGAAAATTTCAAAGAAGCACAAAAGGTGCTTTCTGATTTTATCAATAATGATTTAAACTTTCGGAAATTAGAAAATGCCGGCAAAATAATGACGGAGGCGATAGCGCGTAAAGGCAAAATAATATCGTGTGGCAATGGTGGCTCGATGAGCGATGCCATGCACTTTGCCGAAGAGCTTACAGGTCGTTTTAGAGACAATCGCGCGGCAATTCCGGCAATATCAATATCCGACCCATCGCATATTTCGTGCGTAGGAAACGATTATGGTTATGATTTTATTTTTTCTCGATTTATAGAAGGTGTTGGTAATGAACAAGATGTATTGTTAGCTATTAGCACAAGCGGAAATTCTGCCAATGTGGTGAAAGCGGCAGAAGTGGCAAAGCAAAAAGGCATGAAAGTTATAGGTTTAACAGGCAAAAATGGCGGCAAATTGGCTGCGCTTTGCGATGTGGAACTGCGAGTAGAACACCACGGATATGCCGATAGAATACAAGAAATTCATATTAAAATTATTCATTCTCTTATACACTACATTGAAACTTCCATCTCTCAATATTCCTAATGTGTAGAATATTTTTGAATTAATATTGTTAATTTTGTTGCTTGATTGAGGCAAATTCTTTTAAGTGAAGTTAGGTAATCTGCTTTCAATCAGAATTAGGTGAAAATATATGAGGTAAAAGTTTTTTGAATAATTTTATGTAAAATCAAAAAATTATAGTATCTTTGTGGCAGATAAACAAAAAATGAAAAAACATGTTAGCACCATTAGATAACGAAACAATATTCAAAAAAGCCTTTACCGACAAGGTAGTTTTTCAGCAATTCATAAAAGACCTTTTTGACGTTGATATAGAGGTAGGAAAAATAGAAACCGAAAAGAAATTCGACCCACCTATTGCCAATATTGACATCAAAATCGACCTATTTGCGGAAACCGAAGACCATCGTTTTATAATTGAAATTCAGAAGATTGACTATGACTATAATTTTAATCGTTTTTTGAATTATTTTATGACTGTCCTCTTAGAACAGCAGCGCAAAGGCGAAAAATATGAGGTTCCGCAAACTGTTCTAGGAGTTGTTGTCATAACTCGCCCCTATATAATAGACCAACTAACGGGCGCACCCATAAAAGAAAATGTTATGTCTATTGATTTTGACCCAAGAAACCTTAAAGATGAGCGGGTACGCATTTTCAATCATAAGCTTTTGTTTTTAAATCCTCACCCCAAATATGCCAGTTCTGAAACACCAATAAATATAAAAAAGTGGTTGGATTTATTTAGATTGTCCATTAACAACAACATGAAAATAACCTTAGATTTAACTAATAAAGGTATTGCTAAAACCATAAAACTGATTGAATATGAGAATCTTGACCCCCAAACAGCAAATGATATGAAAATTGCAGAGAGCAGAAAAGCAATGCGTAAAATAGTTGAAAACAAGGGACGGGAAATAGGATTTAAAAAAGGAATTGAGAAAGGGATTGGTCAAGGAAGACAAGATGAGAAAATAGATGTGGCAATAGAAATGATAAAAGACGGTGAACCTATCGAAAAAATTATTAGGTACACAAAACTATCAAAAGAAATTATTGAAAATCTACTTAAAAAACTGAATAACAGATAAATATTTGTATCGTCTTTTCATGAAATTTCTCTATTTCGAGTCAAGGCTTTTTCATAGAAAAAATTTAGACCGAAGACGGAGGCGAGCAGCTATTTTCTGTCTTCGGTTTTCCGTCTTCAAGCATACAGCTTTTTAACAGCAACATTCTCAAACAAATAGTCTATTTTTTTGTAAACGCTTGGTAATCAAGGTTGAATTAAATGTGTGTAAAGGGCTTTAACGCGTTGTTTATCAGGGGATTATTTGGTAATTCGTAATTTGAAATATAAGTAAATGAAGAAATTAAGAAATCACGAACTCAATCGCATTAATATAGAAGAATTTAAAGATGCCAATAAAACTCCAATTGTTATTGTGCTTGATAATATTAGAAGTTTGCACAATATTGGCTCGGTTTTCAGAACATCAGATGCGTTTTTAATACAATCTGTATATCTTTGCGGAATTACAGCATGTCCGCCACATAAGGAAATCCACAAAACTGCATTAGGAGCAACCGAATCGGTTGATTGGAAGTATTTTAACAATGCTGTTGATGCTGTAAAATCGTTAAAAGAGCAAGGCTACAACATAGTGTCGATAGAACAAGTAGAGGCAAGCACATCATTAGATAATTTCCAAATTCAAAAAGGTAAAAAATATGCAATAATTTTTGGCAACGAAGTTAAAGGTGTTCAACAAGAACTCGTTGATTTGTCGGATAGTTGCATAGAAATTCCGCAATTTGGCACCAAGCATTCGCTAAATATATCGGTTTCAGTGGGAATTGTTGTTTGGGATTTGTTTTGTAAAATTCAAAATGAAAAAGTTTAAATAAGTGATTAATACTTCGCTAAACCATAAATAAAAAAACTCTCTAATTTTATACAAACAAAAATAACTGTATATTTGCAGAAATAATTATAGTAAAGAATAAGCTATAAAAAGTCTGTTGATTTATTACAATAACCTAATAATCTGAATTTTACAAGGTGTAATAATTTTTACTTAACTTTTTTATTATAAAAATTTTAACTCTGAATTACTTACCGTGAGGGCTTTGCCGTTATAAATTTACCAATGCGTATTTTGGGAATTTAACGGAGTATTGACCTCTATGAACCTTAACAAAGAAACAAAATATTATGATATACGACCACTACGAGTTGCTTAGTAAGATTAATTCTCCGGCAGATTTAAGAAAACTGCAAACATCTGAGCTAATGCAGGTTAGCGATGAGTTGAGGCAATTTATAATTGAAGTAGTTTCAAGTAATCCCGGACATTTTGGTGCAAGTTTGGGGGTGGTGGAGCTAACAGTGGCTTTGCACTACGTTTTCAATACGCCCTACGATAAAATTGTGTGGGACGTAGGGCATCAGGCTTACGGACACAAAATCCTCACAGGACGGCGCGATATTTTTCATACCAATAGAAAATATAAAGGAATAAGTGGGTTTCCAAACCGATTTGAAAGCGAATACGACAGCTTTGGAGTAGGACATTCATCTACCTCAATATCAGCGGCTTTAGGCATGGCAGTGGCGGCGCAAAAAAAAGATGAAACCGACAGAAATATTATTGCTGTAATAGGAGATGGCTCTATGACTGCCGGACTGGCTTTTGAAGGTCTGAATAATGCCGGAATTGAAAACTCAAATATTCTGGTAGTTTTAAACGATAATCATATGGCTATCGACCCGAATGTGGGTGCGCTAAACGAGTATTTGTTGGATATTACCACCTCTAAAACCTACAATAAGGTAAAAGAAGACGTGTGGAACACTCTGGGTAAAATACGCAAATTTGGACCTAATACTCAGGCATTTATCCAAAAAATTGAAAATGGCATAAAGTCGATAATTTTACGACAAAGCAACTTTTTTGAGGCTTTAAATTTCAGATATTTTGGTCCGGTTGATGGACACGATGTAAATCACTTGACCAGTGTGTTGGCTGATTTGAAAAATATTTCGGGACCTAAATTATTGCACTGTCAAACTAAAAAAGGTAAAGGTTTTAAAAATGCTGAATTAGAACAGACAATTTGGCATGCACCGGGAAAATTTAATAAAGATACGGGCGAAAGAATAAAATCAGAGAAACAAGGCAAGCAAGCTCCTAAATTTCAAGATGTTTTTGGGCATACAATTGTGGAACTTGCAGAGAAAAACGACAAAATTATTGGCATCACGCCGGCTATGCCCACGGGGTCGTCGCTGAATATTATGATGGAAAAAATGCCCGACCGTGCTTTTGATGTAGGCATTGCCGAACAACATGCTGTTACATTTTCGGCAGGTTTGGCAGCAGAGGGAATGATTCCGTTTTGCAATATTTATTCATCATTTATGCAGCGAGCCTACGACCAAGTAATACACGATACGGCTTTGCAAAAACTAAATGTTGTATTTTGCTTAGACAGAGGCGGTTTGGTAGGTGCTGACGGAGCAACTCATCACGGTGCTTTTGATTTGTCATATATGCGATGTATTCCTAATTTGACCGTTTCAGCTCCCTTAAACGAGGAGGAGTTGCGGAACTTGATGTACACGGCACAATTACCCGATAAAGGTGCTTTCGTAATTAGATATCCGCGTGGCAATGGTGTGATGCCCAATTGGAAAACCGATTTTAAAGAGTTGAAAATTGGCAAAGGCAGAATTTTAAAACAAGGCAGCGATATTGCAATTCTCAGCATAGGTGCAATTGGCAACCTCGTAATAGACCTTTACGATAAGTTTGATAATGAAGATATTAGCATTGAACATTACGACATGCGCTTTGCTAAACCTATTGATACTAATTTACTACACAAGGCGTTTTCTAACTTCAATAAAATTATAACAATAGAAGACGGCACAATAGTAGGCGGTTTTGGCAGCGCAGTGCTTGAATTTATGAGCGACCATAATTACTCTGCAAAAGTGGTGCGCTTGGGCATACCGGACAAGTTTATCGAACATGGCACTCAACCTGAATTATACAAAGAGTGTGGATACGACCAAGATAGTATTTATCAAACTGTTGTGGACATGACAAATAAAAGCAAAACTGAACATCGCGTTACGGTTGCTCATAAATAATGCGTTCCGTTATTTTTCTACTTCGCCAATATGTTTTTCTATCGAATTGATTTTTTGAGTCATTCTACCTTTTTCTGCTTTTTTAATATCAAAAGTTACGGTAGAATAAACCCTTGAAGAATCGGGTTCTAAAACGGCATAGGCTTTTTCTAATATTTGAAGAGCCTCTGCCATTGTGTCGGTTTCTACTGTTGTACTCATAGAGCCGAGTTTGTAATTAAATCCCGATGCTCTTATCATATCAATCACTCTACTTACATATTTACTCACGCTTGTTCCCTTATCTGTTGGGAACATTGCAAAATTCATTAATACTGACATTTTTCTTATATTTTATTGATTAATAATATTTTGGGATAAGCCCAAATAACTACTTGTAAATATTGACAACACTCCGTTGCATTTTAGTAATTTGCTGATAATTAGTATTTTATATAACTAACTTTTTGCCATGCAATATCTTGATTATCAATAATATAATTGTTAATTACTCATTGCTAATTGCACATTGAACTAAGTGTTTTATTGAGTTACAAAACTATTAAATTATTTCTGTTTTTGCAAAGACGAAATATAAAAAATAACTTTCGATATACTACATATTAGATTGATTTCGGTATGATGTCAGGGCTCATGCACATTTTTTCTCCAAAGTGTGCGTTTGTTTTTGGTATTATATCTCTAAATTTGGGTTACAATAATAAAAGTAGTACTTTTGTAAACCAATTAGTAATTTTAAAACAATTAAATTTATGAAACCCGAATATTATACAAATTTTCATACTAAATTTAGGCAGTTTTTATTTACAATATTACTTTTTAGTGCAAATATAGTATATGTTTCAGCACAGCAATACCTACATTTAAACGATGAAATTTCATTGCGTTTTGAACAGCAAAATTATTCAAATAAAAACCTACATTTGAATATAAAACCTTATATTACTGACAGTTCGTTATACAATTATGATGACTTACGCATAAATAGTAGAAGTAGCTTAATAAACAACGTTTTAAATGATAATTTGATTCAAACACAAAGCAGTTCAACTGTGCTGACCATTAATCCCATTGTGGATATTGCGGCATCTTACGATATGAAAAATAAGGAAATGCTGCAAGATTACAAACTTGGAATATCAGCAAATTTAAAAGTAGGAAAAAGGTGGTTTCTCAATTTAGACATGTTTTATGGGCTTGCATCTTTTAATAAAACTCAAAGTTTGTTTATTGATTCCACCGATGTTATTTTTGGGTACGGCAAAATCTTGAGCAAAAAAAACAATAATTTTTTTGATTATTACAACATAAACGGATATGTGTCATATAATGCAACTGATTTTTTGAATTTACAAGCAGGAATTGGCAAAAATTTCTTGGGAGAGGGGTATCGTTCACTATTGCTATCTGACAATGCCGGTAGCTATCCTTTTCTTAAAGCAAGCGTAGATATTTGGAAGTTTAAATATATGTGGCTTTTGGGTGTAATGAAAGACGCTGATAGTGAGAGTTCTACACAAGAAATGAGAACAAAGCTATTATTTTCGCATTATTTAAGTTGGAATGCTACGGAATGGTTGAATATTAATTTTTTTGAAGCGGTTGTGTCTAATCCGGTTGATTCTGTGGGTGTTGATTATTTTAATATAAATTACCTAAATCCGGTTATCTTTTTTCGTCCCACTGAATTTGCAGGAGGCTCGGCTGATAATGCCTTAGTGGGGGTGGGTGCTACTGTCAAAATCAGTAAAACTTATAAATTTTATACACAGTTGATGGTTGATGAATTTAAGTTTTCAGAACTAAAAGCTAATTCAGAATGGTGGGCTAACAAATACGGAATACAAGCGGGAGTAAAAATATTTAATTTGGCTAATGTAGAAAATTTATTTGCCCGACTTGAATATAATATGGTGCGTCCATACACCTACTCGCATTCTAACAGCATTATGAGTTATGGCAACCATTATCAGCCATTGGCTCATGCTGAGGGTGCAAATTTTGAGGAGTTTTTATTCCATGCACATTACTTTAAAAAGCGTTATTCGCTTGATTTTCAGCTTTCTCACATCGAATCGGGGCGCGATTTTGACAATTTCAGTTACGGACAAAATATTTTTAAACCATATACATTACGCAAAAATGACTATGGCAACAAGTTAAAGCAAGGCTATCTGTCAAAGCAAGATTACTGTAAACTTACGGGTTCGTATATTTTAAATCCAAAGATAAATTTGGCTCTACAAATGAGCCTTATCTATAAAAAGGAAAACACATACATGGTAGATAATTCTTCGGTGTATTTCTCCATTGGTATCAGAACTTTGTTAGCAAATAATTTTTTCTAAGTTTTGAAATAAAAAAAGCCCCTCTTAAATTGAGAGACTTTTAAAACTCATTAAGTTAATAGAATAATATTAAATCACTTTAACATTTACTGCGTTTAACCCCTTGCGACCTTCCTTCAATTCAAACTCAACCTCGTCGCCATCGCTGATTTTGTCAATTAATCCGGTTACATGTACAAAGTGTTCTTTGTCTGTACCGTGTTCTTTAATAAATCCAAAACCTTTGGATTCGTTAAAGAATTTTACAATTCCTGTACTCATTAAAAAAATAATTAAAATATAAGTCGCAAAGTTAATCCTTTTATATTAGAATACAAATCTTTTTTCATAAGAAAAACTTTTTACCCTAATTATAATACAACTATATTGATACAATATGTTTATAATCAGTAATTTAATTTTAAAATGTTTTTTTACAAAAAAATATAACAATTAAAATCTATTTTTAAACGGAATAATATATTATAGCTTAATTATTTGCATAAAAATCAAGTTAAAGCCTTGATTAACATGATAAAAGATATGATTATGATGGTTAAATTCTGTAAATCAATAAATTATATTTTTTAAACGAAATTTTACTGCTATTTTCTAAGTTGTAACACATAATTTTATAAACGCACGAGCTTTTTGTCTTCGATAATTGTATTCTCTTGTTTGTAATAAAAAGCTAACAGCCTTGTAACCAACACTAAACTGTTGAAATACTTAAAAAAGTTTAAAAGCAAACATGTTGATTATTAACTATATAGATAAGTATTATTAATAAATTTCAGTATAGTAATTTTAATAATTATCAAAAAATAGTAATTTTGCAAAAAATTTACAAATTAGTAGTTTACTTTGGGGTAGTATCGAACTAATTTCAACCTAAATTATAACTTATATAAAAAGGTAGAACACCCCAAACAATTCAGATTTGTAAATAAGAAACAATATGTTTTTGTAATTTATAAACTTGTTCAGATAGTTTACAGATAAAATACTTCGTCATATTTTTATAATCAGTATTTTGTAAAATACACTTTTTATTGTGCAATATAATTGTTAATTGCTCATTCCTAATTGCTAATTGAACGAAGTATTGATAGAAAAGCTAAATAATAATTAGCAGTGAACTTCGATAATAATTAACTTGTAAATTTTTGAAAACATGTAGTTTACCATTGTAGATGCATGTAGTTAAAGATTGCGTAGTTTGGTGTTTCGTAGTTTGCTTACCAATATAAAAATTTTTAATAAACTAATAACAGTTATGATTGAACTAAATTGTTTTGTAACACAAATTATTCAGGTTTCGCCTATAATGAAAATAATTCGCGTTAAGCCTGACGGTTGGACACTTCCTGAGTATAAAGCAGGTCAGTTTGTAGCATTGGGTTTGCACGCATCGGCAAGTAGATGCGCCGATGCCGCTGAGGAACACAACAACTTTGCTCCCGACAAATTGATAAAACGAGCTTATTCAATAGCGTCGTCTTCTTCTCAAAATTTTGTTGAATTTTATATTACTTTGGTAAAATCGGGAGCACTTACACCCCGTATTTTCGACCTAAAATTGGGTGATAAAATTTGGATGGGCAAAAAAGCAACAGGAATGTTTACCTTGTCGGAAATAGATGAGAATAAAAATGTTATCTTAATTGCAACCGGCACAGGTGTAGCACCTTACATGAGTATGCTTCGTTCTAATGCCTTGCAGCGAAAGGGTAAAATTATGGTAATTCACGGAGCAGCCAACAGCTGGGATTTGGGTTATTCATCAGAACTTACCTTGCTTGAAAGTATGGCTCCAAACTTTTCGTATCATCCCACAATTACCGAACCGGATAACGAACCATCGGGCTGGACAGGCGATGTTAGATTTATTGAGGACATTTGGAAAGATACAGTATTGGAAGACAGCTTGGGTTTCAGACCAAAACCGGAAGATACCAATGTTTTCTTGTGTGGAAATCCGAGAATGATTGACGGAATGAAAGAAATTTTGGGCGCAGAGGGTTTTGAGGTACATAATCGCAAAAATCCTGACGGACAAATACATATTGAAGAGTTTTAAGAATAAGCTAAGATTGCAAAATTAATAAACACATTACAGACCTCACAGACGTTTTTTTAAGCTGTGAGGTCTTTTACGAATAAAACCAAAATTTAGCACCAAAAACAAAAGTGAGCAGCAAATTATACATAGTTCCCACTCCGATAGGCAATATAGAAGATATTACCATACGAGCAAAGCGTATTTTGCAAGAAGTTGATTTGATTTTGGCAGAAGATACGCGCACAACAGGCAAATTACTCAATTTATTGAATATTAAGAATAAAATGAGTTCCAATCATTTACACAATGAGCATAAAAATCTTGGCAATATTATAAACTTCATTATGGAGGGCAACACAGTGGCGTTGGTATCAGACGCAGGTACTCCCGCAATATCTGACCCCGGCTTTTTGCTCGTGCGCGAATGTGTACGAAACAATATTGATGTGGAAACTTTGCCCGGTGCGGTTGCTTTAATTCCTGCTTTGGTAAATTCAGGTTTACCCAATGAGCGTTTTTGTTTTGAGGGATTTTTACCACCCAAAAAAGGACGGAACAAACGGCTTTTGCAAATAAAAGAAGAAAGTAGAACTATGGTATTCTACGAATCGCCTTATAGATTGCTAAAAACATTAACACAATTTGCCGAGTTGTTTGGCGAAGAGCGAAATGCCTCAGTATCAAGAGAATTAAGCAAAATGTATGAAGAAAATATAAGAGGTACATTGGGCGAACTTATCAACCATTTTAAGGACAAAAACATTAAAGGCGAAATAGTAATTGTAGTGGAGGGCAAAAAATAAATTCAAAAAATTACATTAGTTAATAATCAAATTTTAACTTTGCATATTATTTTATTAATATTTATTCATACAAAATTAGAATTATTATGAGAAAATTATTTTATTTAGCATTAATAATGCCCTTATTATTAACATCTTGTGGAAATAATGAAGAAGTAGAACGATTAAAATCAGAAAGAGACAGCTTGGCTCGAATTACACAATCGAATGACCAAACAATCAATGAATTTGTAAGTGCTTTTAACGAAGTAGAGGCAAATTTGGAAATTATCAAGCAAAAAGAAAAGATTATTTCGCTAAAAGCAAGAGGCGATGTGGAGTTAAATGAAAATTCAAAAGACAAAATAAATGACGATATTCACGCCATTTATGATTTGATGAAGAAAAACAAAAAAACTATCGCTTTATTGCAACGAAAGTTAAAAAAATCAAAAAATCAATCGGCTGGTTTTAAGAAAATGATTGCTACTTTGAAAAAGCAAATGTTGCAAAAAGACCAACAAATAGACAAATTGAAAAACGACCTTGTGAAATTGAATATTAATATTCAGGAGTTAAACAGCGAAATTGCCGACTTGAATACCGATATTGATACTTTAAAGCAAAAATCGTCTGAGCAAAAAGCAGTTATAGACAACCAAAATCGCAAGTTGCACGAAGCATATTATGTATTTGGCACTAAAAAAGAGTTGAAAAAGAACAAAATTATCAGCTCGAAAGGTGGATTTATCGGCATTGGCGGAATGCAGAAATTAACTGAAAATTTCAACAAAAATTTGTTTACACAAGTCGATACACGAAGTTTTACATCTGTACCTTTGTTTGCTAAAAAAGCAAAACTCGTTACTTCGCACCCAAGTTCTTCATATTATTTTGCAGGCGACAACAAAATTGACAGTCTTGTAATTAAAAACTCGAAAGAATTTTGGAGCGTGTCGAAATATTTAGTTATCATGGTAGATTAACAATAAGCGAGTAACAGTGATTAGCCCTAAGTGTTTTAACACTTTAAAAAGAGGGCTGAACTGTTGGTTAATTGAGAATTGAAAATTGAGAATTGAGAATTAGGCTTGCGCACACCGATAGTACAAAAATAATTTTTAATTTTTAACTTTTAATTCTTAATTATCAAATTGCATATTACAACATAGCAGAGGTGTAAATTTTATACCTCTGCAAAATTAAGATTGAGCCAAATTCAGAATATGATTTCGGATATTGAAAAAAATATGATTATCGACATTACTAATGGCGATGAAAAGGCATTTGAGGCTTTATTTAAGTCTTTTTTTCCGGAATTATGCTTTTATGCCATCAGATTTGTTGAGGATATGGAAAGTGCCGAAGAAATTGTACAGGATATTTTCTTTAATTTTTGGAATAATCGTGAAAAATTAAACGTTAATACTTCCGTAAAATCGTATCTTTATGCAACTGTAAGAAATACTTGTTTGAATTTAATTAAGCATCAAAAAGTTGAAAATAAATACAGAGAACATTTTGCACGCAATCTGCAAGCCGATGAGTTAGACGAGGCAAAATGGATAGAAAACAATGACTTGGAAAACAGAATTTTGGCTACCATAGATAAACTGCCTACGCAAAGACAAAAAATTTTCAAAATGAGTAGATTTGAGGAATTAAGCTATAAAGAAATTGCCTCGCAACTAAATTTATCGGTTAAAACAGTAGAAAATCAAATGGGAAGTGCCTTGAAATTTCTACGAAAAGAACTGAAAGATTATCTTCCTTTAATTATTTTATTACTTTTGTAAAACTTTTACTAAATGCTGCAAAATACCTCAATTTGGGGTACAATTAACACATAAATGACATTTTATTAAACTTTTTTGTTGAAAAATAGGGGTTTTATTTTGTTAAATTGTCATAAACCTAGATAGACAAAGGATTTTTCAATGTACACGAATAAAAATATAGAACCTGATTATAACATTTTGGCAAAACATTTTGCAAAAGAAACAAGTTTGAGCGAAATTAAAGCCATAGAGGAGTGGGTGTCGCAAAGCGAAGCAAACAAAAAATGTTACGACCGAATGTATTATTTATGGCTGCAATCGTCTGCGAAACAATTTCATCAGAAAGTAAATGTTGATGAGGCTTGGCAGAAAATGCAGAAAAAAATACACCACCACATTGCTACCCAACAAGAAAACTCAACAGACAAAAATATTTCAATTTATCGCCGAACTGCGTACCGATTTTTGCAATTGGCAGCCATTGTTGTTATAGGTTTAATAATCCGACAATTTTTTGTGGATAAACCTAATACCGAATATAAAAAATACATGGCAAAGGCACAGGTTGAGGAAATAATATTGCCCGATAAATCAATAGTGCAACTTAGTGAACTGTCAGAAGTGGCTTACCCTGAGCAATTTGCCGATGATAAAAGAGAGGTAAAATTAAACGGCGAAGCATTTTTTAAGGTTAGTGCCGACAAGGCTCGACCTTTTATAATTGAGGCTAATTTTGCACAAATAAAGGTTGTGGGAACTGAATTTACGGTGCGAGCTTTTAAAAACAAAGATGTGGTAGAAGTTGATGTGAAAAGTGGCACTGTTGAGCTTTACTCAAATAAGGCAAAAGATAAATCGTTGGTTTTGCATAAAGGCGAAAGCGGCATTTTGCGAAATACCGAAATTAAGGCAATCAAACAGAAGAAGAAAAATGTTGCTGCGAAAAAAATAATATTTAACGAAACTACGCTTGAAGATGTGGTGGCTACGCTAAAAGCTGCTTATGACGTAGATATAAAGTTTAAAAACAATAAATTGAAGCAACATAAATTTAGCTTAGTCATGTATAATATTGGTATTGATTCGGTTATGAATGCTTTACGTGAAGAAAATGAGCAATTAATAATTAAAAAAATATCTGATAAGGAATTTGTTATCGACTGTCGTTAAAGGAATCTATTACTTCATATATATAAAACCTTAACACGTTAATTTTATAAATTGCGATGTTATTAAAATTAGAATAATATAGAGGTTTCGCAAGTTTAAAAGCTTGTAAAACCTCTATTTTTTTGTTGTAATCGGACATTTCCTTTTTTAATTATACAAATTACTAGAATTTAGATTTATAAGGAAGTTTTCAACAACGCATTATATTTTATGGTTCTACTGGAAGTTGTGATATAAACGATAGGTTTGCTTTTAAAAATTATTTCTCTGACTAATAATTTAAGGAAATATCGCTTAATACAGTTTTTTTCTCTTTGTACAGCTTAGTGGTTTTTAACCTATTTTTTATTAAAAAGCCCTATACTATAAATTACTTTGCGTATTTTAGAAAAAATTACAGCCATAGTAATAGCACCCAATGAGTTGAAAATTGCATCGTATATATCTCCGCTTCTATATTCAAACAATCTGTCTTGCAACAATTCCATTAAAATACCAAAACTTATGGCATATAAAACTATTATTATTTTAGTTTTGAGTTTATTATAATGTTTTGATTCAAGTAGCAAAAAGAAAGTATATATGAAATACATTGCAAAATGTACAATTTTATCAAGATGAGGAAAACGAAATTTTGGCAAACCATCAGTTTTAAAATGAGCCAAACTCAAATATAAAACTATCACAGTCCACAATATGCTGAATAAGTATCTGAAATATAATTTTTTGCGCATTTTTAATTTTCTAAGATTATGTTCAACACTCCGTTCAATTTGCAATAAGTAATGAGGTTAATAAACCAAAAAAGAGGTTTGTAAAAAAACAAACCTCTTTTTATGTCGGGGTGGCAGGATTCGAACCTGCGACCTCCTGCTCCCAAAGCAGGCGCGCTAACCGGACTACGCTACACCCCGAAAAACAAATATGAAAACACTAAACTTTACTACTAACGAGAACACCACAATAACCAAATCAGCTCTCGCTTATAACTAAATAATCCTAAACCCTACGAGCGGAGAGGGGGGGATTCGAACCCCCGGTGCAAGTTTCCCCACACGCCGGTTTAGCAAACCGGTGGATTAAGCCACTCTCCCACCTCTCCTGTAAGAGGCTGCAAAGGTGAGAAAGTTTTTTTTAACCACCAAATTTTTTTTCAAAAAAATTAAATTTTATTTCAATCATTGTGCAATTTACACACAAATCAACTTTTTAAAGACTTAATATCTAAACAATTACAACCTCTCACGGTTGAGTTTAAATTTTAATATTTTTTCATCTTAAATCCGCCGGTCTTGTAATAACAGAAAGGGCGACGGATTTAAATAGAGGTTTTAAAAGAACTTTGCTCTTTCATCTTTAACATCAGCCATTTCCACCAATGCTCCTATCACCTCTCCTACTCCACCAAACTGTGGATTTGGATAAATACGCTGTCTTAGCATCATTGCAGAACGCTCTTTTTCCGGACTTAAATCCATTTTTTCAGTCTGCAATGCAGGTGTGATAATTTTAACGTCGATGGCATAAACTCCATTCTCGTCTTTAATAGGATTAGAAAGTTGACCTTTCTCTAATTTAACAGAATTAGCAATAACTGCCGGAGCATAACCTAAGCCCGGTACTTGGAATGAAGCAAAACTAATATTTTTGGCATTTTTAACCTCAGTATTCAAATTTTGCCCCCAACTTGCTAAGTTATCAGCTTTTTTGTTACTGAACTCTTGTAATAAAACTTCAGCTTTTTTCTCTTTCAAAACAGACGCTCTAACCTGATTTACCACTTGTTTTAACGGAGCAATTCCCTCTTCGCGAATTTGTGTTAATGCTCCTACAACATATTTGTTAGTCATGTCAAACACTTGCGATACATCGCCAATATCTGCCTTATATGCCCAACGTACCAACTGACGAGGAGATTGTAAACCGGGTATAAAACTTGCATTTTCAGTTAATCCGGGTGCCGATTTCTTTATCAAACCTTCTTTTGCTACCGACTGATTAAATTTCTTTAAAGTTCTATTTTCGCCTGCAAATTTACTTGCTTTGGCATACATACTCTTATATGTGTCTGTGCTTGGCTTAATAGTGCGAACAAGTATTCCACACAAAACTTTTTCTACTTTAGCACCTTCGCCTGTTTTTTCTAATAAATAAACTCCAAAATTACGCTCTACCGAAATTATTTTATTCAATGGCTTGTTTAAAAGCTCATCATAAGGAGCAATTGGTATTCCATTAACATTTTGTCCCTCAGTTACCCAACCAAGTTCGCCACCTTTGTCGATGCTTTGCTTATCTGCCGAATATTCTTTGGCTACATTGGCAAAACTAACGCCACTCTCTATGGCTTGCTTCAAACTATCAGCTACTTGTTTTGCTTTTGCAAAATCCGGAATACTCTGTCCATTAACTGCAATTAATATTCCCTTAGCCTCAATAGAATCGGGCATTGCCTCTCGGTTTATAATTTTAGCCAATTTATAAGCTCCATCTTCGTAATATGGTCCGTAAACGTCGCCAATGGCAGAAGTAAACACGAAACTATCAACCTCAGCATTTTTTAATTCACCTTTTACGTAATGTTTATTATCAAACGATTGGTCTGAATTGAAATTAATAAATTGCTTATTGTCTTTTGTCGATTTAAAATCTTTTATGGTTTTTGTTACCCAATTTAATGTGCTAACACTATCTTTTGCCGATGGTAAAACATCAAAAGTTACATAAACAATGCTTCGTGCAGTTTTTTGCTCGTAGTCTTTTTTGTGTTTTTTATAATAAGCTTCCATATCGCTTGTAGAAACCTTAACGCTACTGTCCGGAATTTGATTGTATGTTTTTCCAATATAATCAAAATCAACAAGATAATTTCTGTCCTGATGATTAATTTCCGCCAATTTTTGAGGAATATATAGCGATTTTTCTACCAAACCTAATAATTTTCTAACCTTTCTGTTATCACTAACTTGCTTTTCAAGGTTTAGCAGATATGCTTCTGTTTGTCCGCTTTGGTCTTCTTTTCTATTTTTGTAAAAATAAACAACTCGCGATGGGTCAAATTTGCCCGTTTGAGGATTAGCGAATGCTCTGTTGTTATAAACTGCCGGATCTACATTGCGTCCTTGCATTAGGTCAAACAATTCGTCGCCGCTAACATTTATACCAATTTCTTTGTATTCCCTTTCAAGTAATATGCTTTGTATCATGTTGTCCCAAACCATATCTCTGATACGCATTCTTTGCGACTCGCTTAACGAGGTTAATCCATAATTGTTTTTGTAGTTTTCAATGGTGGATTGAACTTGCTGCTCATATTCCCGATAGTCAATATCTTCGCCATCAACCTCCGCCACTCTAAACCGGTCGCTTTGGAATAAACTACTACTTGAGTTAAATACATCGCCTAAGATGAATGCTAATAATGCAAAACCAATAACGGCTGCAACTAAGGGTCCTCTTTTTCTAATTTTTTCTAATGTTGCCATTTGTTATCCAATGTTTATTTTCCTAAATGTTTTTTTAAATATTCTGCCGAGTTACAATTGTGTAATCAACATGTATATAAAGTTTCAAATATTTTAAATTTTCCTGCAATTTACTAATAAACAGCACATTATAAGTAAGCAACAAGAAAAATAAATAAGTATTGAGTTTGCAAAGATATAAAAAAAAATTATTGAGCAAATTTGTTTACAATAATATGTATAAAAAAATTGCTAAAATGTGATTAAGAGTTAAAAATGAAGAATGAAAAATTAAAAAGCAAATTATCTTCACCGTAGCTAATTCTTTTTCAACTGTAAAGTTTGCTGGTTTTATTTTTTGTATTTTGCTGTTAATTTTATTGCACAATACACCGTTACTTTTTTGTAATAAATTAATAATCAGGTTTTTATCAAACAACAAGAAATCCATATAACTTATTGATTATCATGACTATAATTCTTAATTCTTCATTTTTCATTCTTAATTTAACGAAGTGTTGTCATAGTTTTACCTCAAAAAAATAGAACAAAGCATCATTCTTCATTTTTCATTATTAACTCTTAATTAATATTGCTAATATAGTTTTAAAAATTCGTAACTATTTGCAGTATAATCCATGAATTTTATGAAGCTATTGAATGCGAGAACCAAAGATGCTGTATTTATTCCGGGATGAAAACTGATTTTTTGAGCATTTTTTAGATTGGTGTCTAAAAATACTTTTACATGATTTTCGTGGTCGTTTACCAATGCAAGTGGAGATACTGAACCTGCTTTTACGGCAAGATATTTTTCTAATCGCCAATCTGAGGCAAAACTGATTTTGCCTTGCTGCAATATTCGCTCTAAATCTTTAATTTTCAGGTTATAAGTATGCTCTAAAACTACCAAATAATGCTGGTTGCCTTTGTGATTTCTAAAAAATAAATTTTTACAATGAGCCGCATCAATATCTTGCCAATATTGTTTAGCTATTTCAATAGTAGGCGCAGCTGGATGTTCGTAATAATCAAAATCTATGTTTAATTTTTTTAAAGTGGTATATATTTGATGTTGTCCGTTCATATTCAACACTTTGTTCAATTAGCAATGAGCAATGAGGAATTAACAATTATTAAGCTGATAATCAAAATACTACAAAACCCTAACTATCAGCCGATTACAAAACGCAATAAAATATTGTTTTAATCCTTTGTTAAATTAAGAAAAAACAAAATTAATAAACAAATTGCAATATTAACGAAAACTAACCATTAATTTTAATATTGTGTCCCTATTTCCCACAATTTTGCTTACGCTATATTGTGGGGCTATTGTTGTGTCGTCTATGTATCCCACAATTCCGTTTTCACTACATTGTGGGCTATTGTTGTGCCGTCCCCTGCGGGACTTAGGCGTGCGTAAGCCAATTGCTCATTCCTAATTAGGGCTGTTCAGAGAAATTTGTTACTATCTTTTTTTGCAAATTATTTCTAATTCGTTTTATCATATTATCATCTTCTAAAACCTCTAACACTA
>PDWI01012280.1_pt1 | contig 19947 bp, 23 predicted proteins | sample 1430891 | NCBI WGS metagenome assembly PDWI01 (sample SAMN01162508, study PRJNA174530) | Oral metagenome, whole genome shotgun sequencing project. | biome: Marine environment; feature: Marine mammal; material: Swab sample of the gingival sulcus; isolation source: swab sample of gingival sulcus...
GCCCTGGTCTCCGTCGATATAGGTAATCGCTGATTCGCAGGACCCGGTATTGCCGTAGCCGTCGTCCAGGGTGATGTACCCCGTCTTCGAGCGCAGCGAGCTGATGTCGATCCCGCGCTCGTTCTCGGTTCCCACCACGATGGGGAACTCGTGTGTGTTGCCGTCCAACTCGATCTTGCACATCTCGCTCACTCTTGCCTACCTCCATTGGCTACGGTGTTGCGGCTCCCACGGTGGCCTGCCCACCCACGCACCGGACGTGCCGCGACGGTCCGGTTGCCCCTGGCGAGCCTGTAGATGGCCCGGCTCAGCTCATGGCGGCCAGTGCGGCCGCGTAGTCGGGTTCGGTGGCGATCTCGGGAACCAGCTGGGTATGCCGGACGATGCCGTGCTCGTCGATGACGACGATTGCCCGCGCCAGGAGGCCTTCCAGCGGCCCGTCCAGCATTCGCACGCCGTAGTCGTCGCCGAACGTTGAGCGGAACGCGGACGCGGTGGTCACGTTGTCGATCCCCGTGTCGCCGCAGAACCTGGCCAGTGCGAACGGGAGGTCCATCGACACGCACACGACTTCGGTGTTGTCCAACTGTGCCGCGAGTTCGTTGAACCGCCGGACGCTTGCGGCGCAGACCCCGGTATCGATGCTGGGGAAGATGTTGAGTACCGTCCGGCGGCCGGTGAGGTCAGTGCTGGACACGGTATTCAGGCCGGTGCCTACCAGGCTGAACGGGGACGGTCTGGATCCCAGGGCCGGTAGCTGCCCACTCGTGTGAACCGGATGCCCCTTGAACGCGGTGGTTGCCATGCCATGTTTCTAGCATGCGCACGCCCGTACAGTGCAGCCCGGACGGGTCGCTATGGCCAGGCCCGGACGGGTCGCTATGGCCAGGATGTCGCCGGGGTTGTGAGCGGAATTACCCGGCGGTGTGCCCGGGTTCGTGCTCCCCGGCCGCGGTGGCCGGTACGCGCTCTACCCCTTGATCATGTCCCGGGCTGCCCGGGTGTAGGCGGAACTGATCTCGGTGACGAACTTGGCGTGGGTCGTCACCAGCGCGGACAGCCACTCGACCTGGGTTGCGTCCGCAGTCTTTTCGGTGAAGTCCAACAGGGTTGCCAAGGTCTTCTCGTAGGCGTCCAGGGATACGTTCTGGTTCTTCTTGTACGTGGCAATCAGTTGTTCGTTCAACTCGCGGACGCGGGCCGCGGCGGCCTCGAACTCTGCGATATCGAACTTCGGAGTGCTGGTCATGGTGGGTGATCCTCTCATTGCGGGTACCGGCCTGCCGGTGCCGGCGGAATCGATGGCCAAGATGAACTGTTTGGCCGGGATGACCTATCTGATTAGCGAGATTAGCATTCATGAGCTAACAAGGCAAGAGTGGGGTGTGTGGCGGCGAAGGCCGATGCCAGGCGGGGCGGACGGAACTCTGCTGGTCAGCATGTCCGAGATGGGAGAGTCCTACTGCTTAGAATAGGCGAGCATGAGCACCGGCGCGGAGAAGCCCTTCATGGCCGATCATCCGTTGACGCTCGGCGAGATCATCCGCAGGCAGCGGGAGCTGGCCGAGGTACCGATGCGTCAGCTCGCGGCGATGACGGGTATTTCGAATCCGTATTTGTCCCAGATCGAGAACGGCCTGCGAGAGCCGTCGAACAGGGTTCTGACGGCGCTCGCCGAGGCGCTTCAGGTCTCGGTCGACGATTTGCGTGCGGCCACCGAGTCCTCTCTGGACGACGATTCCCGTGCCGTGCTGGAGGCGATCAACAGCGATCCCAACCTGACCAAACGGCAGCGAGTCGCATTGATCGAGGCCTATTCGGCCATGGTCGAGGTCACATTGCAGCGTAGGCACCGCCGGACCTGACCGGCCGGCCCCACGATCCCGCCGCCGGCCCCGGGCCGTCGCCGAAGGCCGGGATGCCGACGATCATTGTGCCCTCGGGCCTGTCGCAGCTGGTCCGGTCCGGCGTGGTCGGGCGAGAAGACTCCCGCAGGGGTCAGGACGGTCGGTGGTCCACGCCTGGATGGTCGATCCGGTGCCTTTGCCGAACCGATTCGGTGATTGCTTCCCGAACCCCCTGCGTCGGGTAGCCGAGGTGTGCCCGGGCAGCGATGGCGTCCACGTAGACGTGCTGCAGCACCACGTCGTGGGCGACATGGGCATAGTCGAGTCCGGTGTCGCGGCCCGTTGCCCGCACGGCCAGCTTCAGCAGCGGCGGCCAGGGCCGCACCAGGGCACCGGGTACCGGAACACGAATCACTGTGCGGCCCAGTCCATCGGCCACTAGGCCGATGATCTCCCGGTACGTCAGGTCGGCCGAGGTGACCGGGTAGCGGGCCCCGTGCCGGCCTCGTTCGGCGGCGGCAAGAACCGCCTGCCCCACCTGCGCCGCAGTGACGACCGACGTGCCGCCCGGAATATCGGCGGCCATCCGCAACCGGCGCACCGGGTCGAACAGCAGCGAGGCGAAAACCGAGGACCCGTGCGGGTAGTTGCCGAAAACCCATGGGATCTCCAGCACGCACACATCCGCGCCCGCGCGTGCTCCCGCGTCGATGCACCGGCGGGCCTGCTCCGACCGCGCCCGGATATACGGGTGGCGGTCGGTCAGGTGCAGCTCAGGCCGCTCACGGTTCCACGCGGTGAAATAGGAACCGGCAACGACCACTCGCCGCACCCCAGCCCGTGCCGCCGCGGTGGTGACTCGCTCACTGACCTCCACCAGCATGCGCTGCAGGAACCGGCCCGCCGGGGCCGGGTGCAGGCTGCGGTCGTCCGGTCCCAGCAGGTAGACGATGCAGTCCAGCCCGGTCAGCAGCGACGCCAGATCCTGCGCGCCTGCGTGCACCAGGTCCAGTTGGCGGGTCCGGATGCCTGCGGGCAACCCGCTGTCCGGCCCTGGGGCCGTACGGGAAACGACCAGCACATCGTGACCGGCCCGGCATAACGCGTGCGCGCTGTGATGCCCCAACAGTCCGGTGCCGCCGAGTAACCCCACCCGCATCGTTGCCGATTCCTCTTCTCCACCGGATCCCTAGCGTTCGGTTACGCAGCCGAAACCGGCTGCTGTTGCGGTATTTCCGCACCGATCAGGGCTCCCAGCCATGAATGGCTCGGACTCTGGTCGACCATGACGGATTTGAGCAGCAGGGTCGCCGGAACGGCCAGTAGAGCACCCAGCGGGCCAAGCAGGTACGCCCACACGAGCAGTGAGATAAAGGTGACTGTCGGATTGATCCCGGCGGCGTCGCCGGTGAACCGCGGTTGGATGAACGTCTGGATCACCACGTTCAGCGCGGAATACACGACGACGACCCAGAGCATCATCGGCACTCCACCCTCCAACAGCGCGATCAACGCCGGTGGGATCAGGCCGAGGACGAAGCCGATGTTGGGGATGTAGTTGGTGACGAACGAGAGCACACCCCAGGTCAGGGCCAGCGGAACGCCGATGATCATCAGGGCGATGACGTCGAGCACCGCGACGATCAGACCGAACACGGATGACACCAGCCAGTACTGGCGTACACGTTCACCGAAATCGCGCAGGCCCCTGGCCGTTCCCGGTCGGGAATCGGCGACCGCGCGCAGCCGGTCCCCGAAACCGGCAGCGTCGCCTGCCAGGAACACCACGCTGGTCAGCAGCAGCACCACCAGTGACGTCCACCCGGAGACCTGCCCGGCCAGCGACTGGACGACGCCGATCACCTGGCTCGGATCGAACTTCTGGAGTAACGCATCCAGGTCGGACTGGCCGAAGCCCAACTGGGTCAGCCGGTTGAGGCTGGACTGGTACAGCGCGTTCATCTCGGCCGAGTATTGCGGCACGAGTTGCACCAGCTGCGTGATGGACCAGACTACCGACCCGATGACGGCCACGATGATCAGGTACACCGAGAGGATCACCGTGGTGGTGGCGAGGACGCCAGGAACGCCGAGACGGACCAGCCGGCTACGCAGCGGCTCGACCGAGATCACCAAGGTCACGGCCAAGAACAGTGGCGCGATCAGGTTGGACACCTGCCGCAAGCCGACTGCGGCCACGACCAAGCCGGCTACCGCCAGGATCCCCCACGGAGGTGCCTGCGTGCTGCCGGCCGTCCGTGCGCCGCCGGTCTTGTGCGTGCTGCTGGCCTTCTGCCCGGTCGCCGAGGCGGGGACCTCATCGACGTGCCGGCGAAGCCGACGCCGGCCGGCAGTCCATTGTGCTGTGCCCATGGGTGAATCCTAGGGCCGGCCCGAACCGAAAGATGGCGACCCGCGACCGCTGAGCGCCGGGTCCCGCATCGCGAGGGGGCCGGTACTTGAAGGCCGCGCCGAGGCGACGCTACCGTAACCTACGACACCGTAGCTTACGCCACCGTAGGTTGGAGGACCGGATGCGCACGCCCACCATCATCCAAGGCGGGATGGGCGTTGGCGTGTCGTCCTGGCAGCTGGCTCGCGAGGTCTCGTTGGCCGGGGAGCTGGGGGTGGTCTCCGGCACTGCCCTCGACGCGGTCCTGGCGCGCAAGTTGCAGGACGGTGACCCCGGTGGCCACGTCCGCCGGGCGCTTGAGCACTTCCCGTCCCCGGCGATGGTCGATCGGGTCATGAAGAAGTACTACTGCGCTGGCGGGCTGTCGCCGGGAACGCCGTACCGCCCGCATCCGATGCTGAGCATCGACCCCAAGGACGAAGTCATCGACCTGAGCCTGCTCGGCAATTTTGTCGAGGTCTGGCTGGCCAAAGAAGGCCACGACGGGGTGGTTGGGATCAACTTGCTGGAGAAGATCCAGATGGCCAACCCCTCGGCCGCGCTCGGAGCGATGCTGGCCGACATCGACTATGTGCTCATGGGGGCAGGAATCCCGCGTGAAATCCCCCGGTTGCTTACCGATTTCGCCGCTCACCAGCCCGGTGGGCTGACCATCGACATTGAAGATGCCACCCGCAAACACCGCAGCGTGCTCGACCCGGTGGCCGCGCTCGGAGCCGATCTGCCCCCGTTGCGCCGTCCGAAGTTCTTGGCCATCGTCTCGTTGCACGTGCTCGCGAACTATCTCAACCGCGACGACGAGATCCGCCCGGACGGGTTTGTGGTCGAAGGCCCCGCTGCGGGCGGACACTCCGCACCACCGCGAGGCAAGGTGAATTTGGACGACGACGGGCAACCGGTCTACACCGACAAAGACCTTGCCGATATCGCGAAGATGGCCGACATCGGGCTGCCGTTCTGGATGGCAGGCGCCTACAACACCCCGGCCCAGGTGGCGGCGGTCAAACAGGCCGGGGCCGCCGGGATTCAGGTTGGCACTCTGTTCGCGCTGAGCGAGGAATCCGGCCTGCGACCCGATCTGCGGCACCGGCTGATGGACAACCTCCGGACCGAAACCTTGATCGTGCGTAACGATCCGCGCGCCTCGCCAACGGGTTTCCCGTTCAAGGTCGCGACGCTACCCGGTACCCTGTCCGAGCATCACGTCTACGAGCAGCGGGACCGGATCTGCGATCTCGGCTACCTGCGCATCGGGTACGAGAAATCGGACGGCCGTCTCGGCTACCGGTGCGCCTCCGAACCGTTGCACATGTTTGCCAAGAAGGGTGGCGACGAGGCCGACACCGTCGGCCGCAAGTGTCTGTGCAATGCGCTGATGGCCGACATCGGCATGGGCCAGACCCGTAAGGGCGGGTATGTCGAACAACCCGCCGTGACCCTTGGCCAGGATCTCACGGGGCCCCGTCAGCTGCTGGCTTTGCATCCGGACGGCTGGACGGCGCGTACGGTGGTGGAGTGGCTGCTCAGTGATGTCCCGACGGAGCAGACGAAAGCGTGGCACGCTGACGTGCGTGAAAGGTCGTCCGACCGGGTGTGACCCCATTCTTGCGCGCCTTGCCCGGCCATCGCGGCCAGTGACCGGCGTGGGACAATGGGCCGCGCTCCGGCGATGCGAGAAGAGGACCGAATGACTCAACTGCCGTACGAGGGGTACGGAACACCGCCGGGAGACCGGCCGCCGCAGCAGTGGGGCGCACCTGCAGCACCAGCCGGGTGGGGTGGGCCGCAGGCCGTTCCGGCGTGGTATCAGCAGCAGCCGTCGGGCCCGCCCGGGTACGGCTCACCGGTGGGTACGGGCGGGGTCGGCAGCAAGCCAGGGGTGATCCCATTGCGGCCGCTGACGGTGGGGGAGATCCTCGACGGCGCGTTCCAGGTCGTGCGGCGCCAACCCGCGGCCACGGTGGGGTCCGCGCTGGCGGCCAACGTTCTTTCCCTCGCCATCGGTGTTCTCGTCCTGCTCGCCTTCATCTTCTCGGATTTCGACGTCGACTCCATCAGGGTGGCTATCGCCGCAATGACTTCCCTAGTGGCCGTGTTGTTGTCTGCGGCCAGCGGTGCTCTACTCGCCGGAGTGCTGGTGCTGCCGGTGGGCAAGGCCATCCTGGGCCAGCGGGCCACCTTCGGCCAGGTGTGGCGGGAGGCGCTGTCGCGGTTCTGGTCACTCGTGGGATGGCTGCTGGTGCAGATGATGGTTGTCGGCCTGATCCTCCTGCTGGCCGTCGTTCCCGCTGTGGGGCTGAGCCTGGCCAACGAAGACGCCGGTGCTTTTCTGGTGTTTCCGGTGATGCTCTTGGCCGGGGTGGGAATTGCCGTCCTGTTCGCATTTTTCGCTTTCACGCCGAGTGCACTGATGCTGGAACGGGTGTCGCTGCGGACCGCGATGGTCCGCAGCTTTACGCTGGCCCGGGGATCGTTCTGGCGCGTGCTGGGCATTCTGCTGCTCATCTACTTGGTCGTCTATGTCGCGGCGGCGGTACTGCAGGGCGGCATCAGCCTGCTGAGCATGCTCCTGATCGGCTTGATCGGCTTTCTGGGCCACACGGGCACCGCGATGGTCGGCGGCGCCGTCATGCTCGTGATCTCCATGGCGGTGCCCACCCTGCTGATCACCCCTTTCATGTCGTGCGCGGTCACGTTGCTGTACGTGGACACGCGGATGCGTCGGGAAGGACTGCACCTGGAATTGGCCCGGGCCGCTGGATGAGTGCGCTGCTGCGGCACCTGGCGGCGCCGGTCCACCCCGACGAGCCCACCGGGCGGCAGTGGTTGCAGGACGAGTTGGCCAACCCGGAGTACGCCAGCACACAGCCCGGGTGGGTGTCGCGCCTACTGGAGTGGCTGGAAGACCTGATGTACGCCACCGGTGCCGGGACCAGTTCCATCGGGTTCTTCTACGTCCTGGGCATCGTCGCCGTGCTGGTGCTGGTGATCCTGGTGGTCCGGGTGGGTCCGGGCAGCCGGGTGCGCAAGCTGCCCGGCGGCAAAGCGGAGGTCTTCGACGAGCCGCCCTGCCAGGCCGACGACTATCGCCAGCTGGCCGAAGATGCCGCCGCAGCAGGCCGTTTCGAACTGGCCGTGCAGAATTGGTTCCGAGCCCTCGTGCGGGACCTACAGGAACGCGCGGTCCTCGATGACCGGCCAGGGCTGACCGCGGACGAGGCAGCCCTGTCGGCAGCCAGTGCCTTTCCGCACCTGGGAGACGAGCTGGGCGAGGCGGCCCGCCTTTTCGATTCCGTCAGCTTCGGTGGCTACCCGGCTACGGCGCGGCAGGCGGCGGTACTACGTGATCTGCAGGCACGGGTGCGGGTTGCCCGGCCGTTGCCGGACGAGCGCCGCATCGCCACCGCCGGTTTGCAGGTTCCGGCGTGACAAGGCTGCGTGGCCACCTGCCACTGCTTGCCCTGGCAACCGTCCTGGTGGGCATCATGGCGGTGGCCGTCTGGGCGCTGGTGTCCCAGCCCAGCCGCGACGTCTATCTGCACCCGGACTCGGTGGGTGCGGATGGCTCTCGGGCGATTGCTCGTGTTCTAGGCCAGCGGGGCGTCGACGTGAGCCTACTCGAAAGCGCGGCCGCACTGGAGGATCTGGCCGGGCGGGACCGCACCCTGTTCATCGTCGAACCTGGGCCCATGGACGCCGAGTCTCTGCACGAGGTGCTCGCGGTGGCCGAGGACGTGGTCATTCTGCAGCCGGACTCATTCGTCCTCGATGATCTGGACGCCCCGGTCCAGGCGTCCGGTGCGAAGCCTGCTCCCGGTGCTGTCGCGCCCGGTTGCGACGTTGCCGCCGCCTCGGCCGCCGGCCCGATCGACGTCGACGGCCAAACCTATGAGTTGACCGGTGCACAGGCGCAGCTGTGCTACTTCGACCCACAGGCCGCACAGCACAGCGGAACTGTGGCCCGGTACCGGACTGCGGGCACCACCGTTACGGTGATCGGAACCGACCGGCCGTTCACCAACGCGTGGGTGGGGCAGAAGGGTGTGGGCACGCTGGGACTGTGGCTGCTCGGTCAGCACCCAGAGGTGTCCTGGTGGCGTGTCTCGCCCACAGACCCGGCCTTCGTCCAAGAGACCCACCAGGATCCGCGTGATCTGCAGGCCACATGGCTGGAGCCGGCCAGGTGGTGGCTGATCGTGGTAGCCGGGCTCGCGATGTGGTGGCGGGGCCGTCGGTTCGGGCCGCTGGTGGCCGAACCGCTACCGGTGGTGGTCCGTTCCGCCGAGACGGCCCGCGGCCGGGCGGCACTGTACCGGCAGGCGCGGGCCCGCGATCAGGCCGGGACCATCCTGCGAGCCGATGCGACGCGGCGCATCGCCCGTCGGCTGGGCCTTCCGGCCAGTACCCCGGCTGCACAAGTGGCGGTCACGGTAGCCGAACACACGGGGGTTCCGGCCGCCACAGTCGGTGCGCTCTTGGCTGGACAACCACCGGCCTCGGACCAGGAACTCGTACGGTTGGCCGGCCAACTCGATCAGCTGCACGACAGCCTGCAAACCAGTACCCTCCCAGTCAGCCAACAAGGAGAAACAGGTGGTGAGTGAGACCCAGCGCAGCGAGTATCCCGTCGACCGACCGGCCCGGCAGGACCCCCGTGCTGCCCTCGTGGCAGTGCGGTCGGAAGTGTCCAAAGCCGTTGTCGGACAAGACTCTGTAGTAACGGGACTGCTGATCGCCCTACTGTGCCGGGGGCACGTCCTGATCGAAGGCGTCCCTGGGGTAGCCAAGACCTTGCTGGTGCGAACCTTGGCCGCGAGCCTGCGGCTGGATATGGGGCGAGTCCAGTTCACCCCCGATCTGATGCCGGGCGACGTCACCGGATCATTGGTGTACGACTCCCACTCTGCGCAGTTCTCCTTCCGCGAGGGGCCGGTGTTCACCAACCTGCTGCTCGCCGACGAGATCAACCGGACCCCGCCCAAGACCCAGGCCGCGCTCCTGGAGGCCATGGAGGAGCGGCAGGTCAGCGTCGACGGTCAGCCGAGGCCGTTACCGGATCCGTTCGTGGTGGCTGCCACCCAGAACCCGGTGGAGTACGAGGGAACATACCCGTTGCCGGAAGCGCAACTGGACCGGTTCCTGCTGAAACTGAGCATGCCGTTGCCGGGGCGGGATGTCGAGATCGAAGTGCTCAACCGGCACGCGGGCGGTTTCGACCCGCGGGATCTGGACGCGGCAGGAGTCCGGCCGGTGGCCGGTGCGGCCGATCTGGCTGCGGGCACGGCCGCAGTCGGTCAGGTGCGTGTCGACCCGGCCGTGCTGGCCTACACCGTTGACATCTGCCGGGCCACCCGGGACACGCCCTCGGTAGCCCTCGGCGCCTCACCGCGCGGAGCCACCGGGTTGTTGCACGCGGCCCGGGCGTGGGCCTGGCTGTCCGGGCGTGACTTTGTGACTCCGGACGATGTGAAGGCACTGGCTCGCCCGGTGCTGCGGCACCGGATTCAGTTGCGGCCGGAGGCGGAGCTGGAGGGCACGACGGTGGAAACGGTACTGTCGGGGGTCCTGGGATCCGTCCCCGCACCCCGATGACCCGGTTGGCCCGGAGCCCGCGATGAGTATCAGAGGCCGCGCGGTACTGCTCGGCCTGGCCGGCCTGCCGCTGCTGTTCGTGGTGGCGCCCTGGAAGGCAGCGGCGCTGTGGATCGCGGTGTGGGTGAGCTTGGTCGCGCTGGACGTGCTACTGGCCGTGTCCCCGAAGCGGCTAAGGGTGGACCGTGCGGACATCCCTAGCGTGCGCCTCGGCGGTAGCGTGCACGGTTCACCGGTGCGCTGCGGGACGGCTGGCCGCCTGCCGCCGGGCTGGACCCGGACCGGGTGGCAATCTCGGTCCCCGGCGGGCAACGCCGCCGGTATACGTTGTCCGCCAGCCCGACTCGGCGTGGGCACCGCACATCAGGTCAGGTGACGGTGCGTTCCTTCGGGCCGCTGGGGCTGGCCGCCCGGCAACGGAGCAGGGACGTCCCCGGGGTGATCCGGGTACTGCCTGCGTTTCATTCCCGCAAACACCTGCCGTCCAGGCTGGCCCGGCTGCGGGAGATCGACGGCCGGTCCGCGGTCATGGTCCGCGGCCAGGGAACCGAATTCGATTCACTGCGTGACTATGTGCCTGGCGACGATGTGCGCAGCATCGACTGGCGAGCCACCGCCCGGCGCCAGGCCGTGGTCGTTCGCACCTGGCGGCCCGAGCGGGACCGGCGGGTGCTGCTGGTGCTGGACACCTCCCGCACGGCGGGTGTGCGTGTCGGCGACGAACCCCGCCTGGATGCCGCGATGGATGCGGCGCTGCTGCTGGCTGCGTTGGCGAGCCGGGCCGGGGACCGGGTGGACCTGGTGGCCATGGACCGGGTGGTGCGTACCAGGGTACTGGGCCAGACCGGGCAACAGCTGATGCCGAACCTGGTCGAGGGCATGGCCCCACTGGAAGCTGTTCTGGTCGAGGCGGACTGGACCCGGATCGTGGCTGAGGTGCAGCAGCGGGTGCCGCAGCGTGCGTTGGTGGTGTTGTTGACGGCGCTGGACGCGGCCGCAGCCGAAGCCGGTGTGCTCCCGGTGGCGGCCCGGTTGGCGGCCACCCACACCGTGATGGTCGCCTCCGTCGCCGATCCGGCGCTGGCCGCCATGGCCCGGGGACGTGCGGATTCGGTGCAGGTCTACGATGCGGCGGCGGCAATCAGGGGCGAACTGGACCGTGCGGGAGTCAGCGCGGCGCTCGCGCATGCCGGAGTGCATGTGGTCGATGCGGAACCCAATGATCTGCCGCCGCGGCTGGCAGACGCCTACCTGGCACTGAAAGAAGCGGGGCGGCTGTAGAGATTGCCATTGCGGTTGAGCCGGGCGCCCGGCCGAAGCCGCAACCCGCACGACACCAGTGCCCACCACCTGAGGAGCGACGCGCTACTGCGGCCCACCCGGAGCCCATGCCGACGCCGGCGGCCAAGGTGGGCCGCTCGGCCCGGCACCGGTTACCGGCTGTTGTCCCAACCCGTGTGGCAGCCGATGCACCAGGTGTGCGCGCGCTGTTGCCGTTCGTTGCTCGGTTTGCAGGCGGGCCAGCTCCCGGTCGCGGCGTACGACGAGCACGGCCACCAAGAACTCTTCCGGCACCGTGGCCGCAGGCGGAGGCGGTGCGACGAAGCGGGCCAGCTGCTGGGCCAGGTCAGTAGACAACCGGAGCCGGGCAGCCGGTGTCAGGTGTTGGGTTCGCATGAGGAACTGGCGGATCGACAATGCGAGGTCGGGCGGTATCCGGGCGATATCCACGTTCGCCGCCCAGGCACCCAAACGCGGCGGCATCGCCAGCTGCAGGGGTTGGTGCCGATGTGCGCGCTCGCGCACCACGTAGGTGCCGGCAACCATGTCGCCCAGACGTTTGCCCCTGCTGTTTGACATCGCCGTGATCAGTGCCACGGCGCCCGAGGTCATGAGTACCTCGAAAAGCGCCACCATGGCGCGGATGCCGGCATGCCGGACGCGGATGGGGCCGCCGTCGTCACGCACCGTTCGCAGGCCGGCGGCCAGCTTGCCCAGCGACCGGCCGCGCGTCGTCGTTTCGACCAGGGTCGGAAAGCCGACGACGACGCCCACCGCGAGGACCAGGTCGAAGGCTGTTCTGGCGGCCTCGTCCAGGCTGGCCGGTGCGGAGAAGAACCACAGGACGAAGTACAGCGCGATGAGCATCAGACCGTAATCGAGTATGCCGCTGAGAATCCGCATCGGTGCCGAGGCGGGAGCCATGTCGAGGACCACCCCCTCGCCGATGACCAGCGTGTTGTCGTCCTCGGGCAGCGGAATCGGCGCAGACACGATCTTGAGGCCTTCGTCACCGTGCACGGCGGCGAATGGGATGAGTTGGATGCGTTGTCCAAGCGTCGGCGGTTGAGTGGGCCTGAGGTCGATCGGCTGGTGTTGCTCTACCAGCGCACCGCCACTCACCTTTCTCAAGTCCGTTCGGCTGCACCGGATGCCACGTTGATCAGCCGGCTGTCCACCACGCTGCGCATTCGCTGGTTGACGGCGGTGGTGGCCGCCGCCTTCTGTGCAGTAGCCGTGTACTACGGGTGGTGGGTGGTGTCCAATCCCGAGGTGCAGACAGCGCTGCTCACCGAACAGGAGACCAAAGAGCTGGTCGAACACGACTTCGAGAACTACTACTCCGAATACGCAGCTGGGTCTTTCGCGTTCAAGGTATGGACCAACAACGCCTGGATCGCTGCCCAGTGTGTGGCTTTCGGGATCACCGGGTTCATCCCGGTGCAGGTGCTCTGGGCCAATGCGGTGCAGGTCGGCCTGACCGGCGGGATCATGGTGGCCAACGGGGCGGCCGGCAAGTTCTTCGGACTCATCACCCCTCATGGCCTGCTCGAACTGACCGCGGTGTTCACCGCGGCCGCTGCCGGCTTACGGCTGTTCTGGTCCGCGGTCAGCCCAGGCCCCCGGCCACGCCTGCAGGCGGTGGCCGAGGAGGGCCGGGCGCTGTTCACCGTGGCCGGTGGTCTCGTGGTGGTGCTGTTGGTCAGTGGGTTGGTCGAGGCGCTGGTCACGCCCAGCCCGTTGCCCACCGCGGTTCGCATCGTGATCGGGATCCTTGCCTTGGCCGCCTATCTCGGCTACGCCTGGCTCTTCGGATCTCGCGCCGTGGCAGCGGGGCAGACCGGTGACATGGCTGCGGACCAGGTGGGTGACTACCGGCCGGTGGCCGGCTGACGCCGGCGGCTTCGATTCAGCCCCGGCCGCGCAACCGGTCGGTCAGGCGCCGGTCCCGCTTGGTCGGGCGGCCGGTTCCCCGGTCCCGCCGGGGCAGGGCACCGAGCGCCTCCACCGGCTGCGGCGGTTTCGGCGGAGTCAGATCCTGGTAGGCCTGCTGGGCCACCGGAGCACCGACTCGTTTGGCCAACGACGGGTCGAGCACCCGCACCACGCGCTCGTCGCCATCCTTGCGGACCGTGATGACGGCGTCCGCAGCGACTGCTTGCGACGGCTTGCCCAACGCGCCGTTGACCCGGACATGCCCACCCCGGCAGGCCTTGGTGGCCATCGACCTCGTCTTGTACAACCGGACCGACCACAGCCACGCGTCCAGGCGTGCCATCGCAGTTCGCTCCTTCGTCTCGGGTCAGCCGGCCGGCCGGGGCAACCGGTCGCCGAGCGACATCGTCGCATGCGGGATCCGGGCCGGGGCGGGTTGAGCACCCGGCAACGTTTCGAGGTCGAGACGGCATTGGTGGCCGGCCGGATCGACGGGTGAAAAGCACCGACCGATTACCAGCATTCGTGCGGGGGCGACACCCTCCATGGTCGTACAGTGGTTGCGGGAAGTGGCAGGTGGCCACGCCGCTGCCCGCGCCGGATCCCCGGCGATCGGCACCTTCGGCCGGAGAGAATCGTGTGAGTACCACCGTGTGGGTCGTGACCGTCGCGCTGATCCTCGGTCTGTTGGCCTTCGACTACTTCTTCCATGTGCGCACGGCGCACACTCCTACCCTGCGGGAAGCGGCTGTCTGGTCGGCCGTGTACGTGGGTCTGGCGATCCTCTTCGGGATTGCCGTGTGGGTGTTCGGCGGCCAGCAGGAGGGCACGGAGTACGCGGCAGGCTACATCACCGAGAAGGCGTTGTCGGTGGACAACCTGTTCGTCTTTCTCATCATCATGGGCAGCTTCAAGGTGCCGCGGGCCCACCAACAGAAGGTGCTGCTGTTCGGCATCGTGTTCGCGCTGGTCGCCCGCACCGCGTGCATCCTGGCCGGGGCCGCGCTGATCAACCGGTTCTCCTGGGTCTTCTACATCTTCGGGTTCATCCTGCTGATCACCGCCGGGAACCTGCTCAAGGGCCAGGGACAGGACGCGGAAGCCGACAACTTCATCATCCGCTTCGCTCGCAAGCACCTGAAGACCACTGACTTCTATGACGGCGACAGGTTGTTCACCGTGGTGGGTGGCAAGCGGATGATGACGCCGATGCTGTTGGTGATGGTCGCCATCGGGGGCACGGATACGCTGTTCGCGCTCGACTCGATCCCGGCGATCTTCGGGCTCACCCAGAACCCCTACATCGTGTTCACCGCCACCGCGTTCTCGCTGATGGGGCTACGACAGCTGTACTTTCTCGTCGACGGGCTGTTGGACCGCCTGGTGTACCTGTCCTACGGGCTGGTGCTGATCCTGGCGTTTATCGCAGTCAAGCTTGTGCTGCACGCGCTGCACGAAAACACGTTGCCGTTCATCAACGCGGGCGAGCACGTGAACGTGGCCGAGGTTTCCATCGAACTGTCGTTGGCCGTCATCGCCGGCACGTTGCTGGTCACCGTCGCCGCCTCGATGTACAGCCCCAAGGGCAAGGCGCTCACGACGGTGAACAACGTGCGCAGGCACACCAAGGAGTACCTGGATCTCAACTTCGAGGCCGATCAGACTCGCCGGGAGAAGAACTACCTCAAGTTGCTGGATGAGGAAGCTCAGCTGCGCAATCTGGACGGTAGGTACCTCAAGGAGGTCGACGACTACGACCGGGTGCTGGGCGCGCTGGAGCAGGCGCACCGGGTGCACGACCGGTACATCGCCGAGCACCCGGAGATCGCCGCACAGGTGAACCAGCGCATCGCCGCGCACGAGCAGCGCCGCGACCGTTGACCAACCCGAAGAACATCGCGGCAGTGCTCGCCGATCTGACCTCCCGAGTAGGCGTCCGCGCCGACTCGCGCGTGCTCGCAGGGACCTCGGTGACCTTCGATGTTTCCGTCCTGGAGATCTTCGGGACCCTGGCCGTGGGTGGCGTCGTCGAAATCGTCCGGGACGCGCTCGTCCTTGACGAACGCGAAGCGTGGTCTGGAAGCATCATCTCCGCGGTCCCGTCGGTGTTCGCGGCCCTGGTGGACCGCCTCTCCGGCCGGGTGCAAGCCGAGACTGTGGTACTCGCCGGCGAAGCCTTGTCCTGGACGCTGGTATCCGCCACGCAGGCAGCGCTGCCTGGGGTACACGTGGTGAATTCCTTCGGGCAGTCCGAAACGTTCTACGCAACCACGCAGACGATCGAGCCGACGGATCCGGCCGGATCCAGTGCCACCGTCCCGGTCGGAACACCACTTGCCGGTGTCCGCGTCCGCGTACTGGGACCGGGTTTGCGCCCGGTGCCGGTGGGTGTGCTTGGTGAGTTGTACATCTCCGGTCCCAACGTGGCGCGCGGTTATTGGGGACGGCCGGGGTTGACGGCGGGTCGGTTCGTGGCGGATCCGTTCGAGGTCGGGGGCCGGTTGTATCGCAGTGGTGATCTGGCGCGGTGGAATCGGGAGGGTCGGTTGGAGTATCTCGGCCGCGCCGATTTCCAGGTGAAGGTTCGCGGCGTCCGCATCGAGCCCGGTGAAATCGAGGCGGTCCTGCTTGAGCATCCATCGGTCGCGCACGCCGCTGTGGTGGTGCGTGAGGGCCGCGAAGGCGCCGGTGCCCAGCTCGTCGCCTACGTCGTTCGGGGTTTGGCGGTCCGGATCCGGTGCAGGTTCGGTCGTTCGTGGCTGCGCGGTTGCCGGAGTACATGGTGCCGTCGGTGGTGGTGGTCGATGAGCTGCCGTTGACGGCGAATGGGAAGTTGGATCGGGCGGCCTTGCCGGAGCCGGTATGGGTGTCGGGTTGAGCGCAACCAACCCGGAGCCGCTACCCCCAGCCGCCCAGATCGGATTAAACTACCTCGGCCGATTCGCCCCTGAGCTGGACTCGACAGCCAATCCGGACTGGCAGCCCGCTCGCGAACTAATCGAACTCTCGCCGGGTCTGCACCCAGACATGCCCTCGTCGGCCGCCATCGAGATCAGCGCCTTGGTCGCTGACGGCGAGGACGGCCCCCGTCTGAACGCCAGTTGTGGGAGAAGGCACTGACCGGGATGGCTGCGCACGCCTGCGCGCCCGGCGCCGGCGGGCTGACGCCGTCGGCTTCCCCTCGTCCGGCTGGACCAGCCCGCGATCGAGGCACTGGAGGCCCGATACCCCAGCTTCGTCGACGTGTGGCCCCTGACCCCTATGCAAGCCGGGCTGCTGTTCCATGCCATGCTCGCCGAGGGAGGGTTTGACCCCTACCTCGTGCAGTTCGCCTTCCACCTCACGGGCGTCGTCGACCCGGACCGAATGCATTCGGCCGCCCAAGCTCTACTCCACCGCCACGCTGCGTGCGGGTTTCGTGACCCTGCCCGGTGGCGACCCAGCGGCGGTCGTTCTCGACAGCGTCGCCCTGCCCTGGCACACGGTTGACCTCAGCGACAGCTCCGACACCCAAGCGGCGCTGACCCAATTGTTGGACGCCGACCGGCGCACGCCCTTCGACCCGTCCGTGGCCCCGCTGCTGAGGCTGACCTTGGTGCGGCTGGCCACGGAGCGGTACGAACTCGTAATTGACAGCCCATCACGTACTCTTCGACGGCTGGTCGCTCCCCCTGCTCATGCGGGACCTGATGCTTCTCTACGCCTCCAGTGGCGATCCAGCCGCCCTGGCACCAGCACCGCGCTACCGCGACTTCCTGACGTGGCTGAGCCACCACGACCAGGAGGACTCGGTCCAGACGTGGGCCCACGACCTCGCCGGCCTGGAGGAACCAACGCTGCTCGCCGCAGCTCTTCCAACTCGGCCGATGGCGGAGCCCGAGGAGGCGGTCGGTCAGGTCGGGGTCCCGTTGACGCGACCGCATGAGGTAGGCCGTATTGCTGCTGAACTCGGCGTTACCGTCAACACGGTTGTGCAGGGCGCTTGGGCCGTCCTACTGGCGAATCTGACTGGTCGGGATGACGTGGTCTTTGGCGCCACGGTCTCGGGCCGACCCGCTGAATTGCCTGACGCAGAATCAATGGTCGGACTGTTCATCAATACGCTGCCCGTCAGAGTGCGCTGCTTACCCGGCGACACCGTCGCGGACCTCCTCACCCGGCTTCAGGACCGGCAGGCAGCACTCCTGCCCCACCACCACGTCGGACTGGCCGACATCCAAGCCGCGACCGGCTTCCCAGTCCTGTTCGACACACTGGTGGTCTTCGAGTCCGACCCAGTCGACCGCCAAGGGCTCGCCGAGGCCGATGCCAGCAGCGACGTCACAGCCACCGGCTTGCAAGCGACCAGTGGTACGCATTACCCGCTTTCGGTGACCGCGGCAGCGGATCCAGACGTGCGGGTCTTTCTGAAGTACCGGATCGACATTGTCGATCCCGATCAGGCCGGTCGCATCGCGACGTGGCTCGGGCGGGTGCTCGAAGCCATGTTCGCCGCGCCCGACAGGCCAATTGCCGCCATCGACCTCTTGGACGAGGCTGAAATCACCGCGATCCTGGGAGGCCAGGATTCGACCGGAGTCGAGGCCACTGAATCGGTGCCGACAACCCGTGCGGGCGTGCCACTCGGCCGTCCATTGGCCGGTACCGACGCCTTGCGTGCTCGGAGCGGGTTTGCGGCCGGTCCCGTCAGGGGTGGTCGGCGAGCTTTACCTGTGTGGCCCCCAACTCGCGCGTGGCTACCAAGATCAGCCGGGGCAGACGGCAGCGCGCTTCGTGGCCGCGCCCTTCTCGGCTTCGGGACGCCGCATGTACCGTACTGGCGACCTCGTGCGATGGAACGGGAGAGGGGCGCTGGAATACGTTGGGCGCTCGGATCTGCAGGTGAAGATCCGCGGCCACCGAGTGGAACCCGGCGAGGTCGAGGCCGCACTGCGAGGACACCCCGCACTCGCGCAAGCGGTCGTGCTGCCAGCCACCGAACCTGGCGGCCCTCGGTTGGTCGCGTACGTGGTGGCCCACGACGGCGCCGGGATCAATGCGGAGGAGTTGCGGTCCTTTATCGGCCGACAGCTGCCGGAGCACATGGTGCCCGCAGCCTTCGTGGCGCTAGATGGGTTGCCGCTCATCGCCAACGGCAAGCTGGACCGAAGTGCTCTACCCGAGCCGACTGCGGAGTCTTCCGCCGACCGGCTGCCGCGCAAGGACACCGAAAGACGCCTGGTCGAGGTCTTCGCTGAGGTGCTGGGGCTCAGCGAAGACCGAGTCGGCATCGACGATGACTTTTTCGCCCTGGGAGGCCATTCCTTGCACACGACCAGGCTCGTTGGCCGAATCCGCGCAGTGCTGGGTGTGCAGGTGTCCATTCGAATGGTCATCGAGACCCCGACGGTAGCCGGGCTCGCTGCAGCCCTGGCAGCACCGACCCCACCGACCGATTCGACGCCGCCCACAAGACCAGAACGGCCACAGCTGCGCCGAATGATCGAAAGGTAGTCACAGATGTTCGTCCCATCCATGTACCACTCGCATGATCCCGCGATCACAATCCGGGTCATCCGGGACAACCCGATGGCCATCGTTGTTGGAGGTGCTGGCGGCGACCTGTATGCCATTCATGCACCGGTGATCCTGGAAGATCCAGATCACGTCGAGACGCGAGCAGACTTGGTTGGTGCGTCGTTCATTGGGCATATGAACTGCACCAACGACCACTACGCCTTCCTAGGAGCAGGCGGGTCCGCGCTGCTGGTCTTCCAAGGGCCGCAGGCGTACATCTCACCGAGCTACCACGGCGCGTCGCCAGCAGCTCCCACGTGGAACTTCATCACCGTGCATGTCCGAGGCCACGTGGAGATGATCGACCGCCGCAAGCCGGCCATCGAGGTCGTGACTGCGACTGTTCGCGAGCTCGAGCGCCGGGACGGAGTGGGACATGACCGAGTCCCTGTCGTACTTCGACCGAATCGTGCCTGGTGTCGGTGCTTTCCGGCTTCACGTCGAATCCGTGCAGGCCATGTTCAAGCTCAGCCAAGAGCAACCAGTGGAGATACGCCAGGCCATCTGCCGTTGGCTGGACGAGCACCCACGATGCATGCACCGACGGCTGTCGGACGCCATGCGGGAAGCCAGCGAAGGGGATATCGATGCGTACCGGTGAGATGACGACGATCAGCGGCCTGTTGACTCGGCGCGCGGACGAGGAAGGATCATTGATGGCATATACCTTCCTCGACGGCAGCGGCGCCGAACCTCAGACGATGACGTACCGAGAACTGGACACAACCGCGAGGCACATCGCCGCGCTCCTCGCCCCGCTGAGGCCTGGTGAACGGGTACTCGTTCTGACTGCGACCCAAGCCGGTTTTGTTCGGCGTTCTTCGGCTGCCAGTACGCCGGAGTGATTACGGTTCCGGTGGCGCCGCCAGCCCCGCCGATGGCGCGCCGCACCGCCACGCTGGCCGGCATCGCCCACGACTGTGACGCCGCAGCCGTTCTCTCGGACTTTCCCCGACCCGACTGGGCTGACAACCTCGGCCGTGCTGGAACGCGGCGGATAGTCGTCGACGATAAAGACATGGGGTGAGAGGGTGCCGACGTCGTCACCCGCAACTTGGACGACATGGCGTTCCTGCAGTACACGTCAGGTTCCACCGCCGAGCCGAAGGGCGTAATGGTGACCCACCGAGGGCTCATGTACAACCACGTCATGTACGAGCGGCTCACCGGCGTCAGTGTTCAAGACACGATCGTCACCTGGGTGCCGCGCTATTTCATGATCTGGGGCTCATCGGACAAGTGCTGCAGACCATCTACTCGGGTTGCCGTGCCATCGTTATGCCGCCAGAGGCGTCCGTCGCCCGTCCCTGTGGCTGTCCACCG
>PDWI01004083.1_pt1 | contig 19945 bp, 21 predicted proteins | sample 1430891 | NCBI WGS metagenome assembly PDWI01 (sample SAMN01162508, study PRJNA174530) | Oral metagenome, whole genome shotgun sequencing project. | biome: Marine environment; feature: Marine mammal; material: Swab sample of the gingival sulcus; isolation source: swab sample of gingival sulcus...
AACATGGTTTTAGAGGAAAAGCAGATGCAGGGGAACTTGTAAAAAATGAAAAGGATAAAAAAACAGGATTACCTCTTATTTCACTTTATGGAAAAAATAAAAAACCGAAAAAATCGGATTTAAAAAATATAGACATCATGCTTTTTGACTTGCAAGATGTTGGGGTGCGATTTTATACATATATTTCTACATTACACTATGTTATGGAGGCTTGTGCAGAGCAGAATATTACGTTAATTGTTTTGGATAGACCTAATCCTAATGCACATTATATTGATGGAACTGTTTTAAATCCTAAATACAAAAGTTTTATCGGAATGCACCCAGTACCAATTGTTTACGGAATGACTATCGGTGAGTATGCGCAAATGATAAATGGCGAACATTGGCTTAAAAATAGAGTGAAATGTAATTTAATCATCATTCCGAATAAAAATTATACACACAAATCAATATATGATTTGCCTGTAAAACCTTCGCCAAACCTTCCGAATAAAACCGCCGTAAATTTATATCCGAGTTTATGTTTTTTCGAGGCGACAACAATTTCTTGTGGACGAGGAACGAACAAACAATTTCAAATTTATGGATCTCCATATCTTGAAAAATCAAAATTTAGTTTTACGCCAAAACCTAATAGTGGAGCCAAATTTCCAAAACATAAAGGAAAATTGTGCTACGGCGAAAATTTAGAAAATACAAAACGATTATCTCGAATTAATTTATCTTGGTTTTTAAAGGCACATCAACAATGTAGTAAAGTAAAAACCAAATTTTGGCATAGCAATTTATTTACCAAACTAGCTGGTAATACCTTATTAAAAAAACAAATCAATCAAGGTTTAACTGAAGAAGAAATCAGAAAAACGTGGCAGAAAGATTTAGAAAAATTTATGAAAATTAGATTTAAATACTTGATTTATAAATAGTAATGTTTTTATAACTGAAATATTTTTATCTTATTCTAAAAAAACTAATAAAAATTAGTTTGAACTTAATCTAGTAAATTTAATCCTAATTCTTTACCTTTTTTAAGCATAAATTCACGTGATTCTTCATAATCATTCATGATTTTACCATCTAAAATAGCATTTTTAATCGCCTCTTTTATCTGTCCTATTTCTCTACAAGGGCTTAAATTAAAAGTTTTCATAATTTCATCACCAGAGATTGGTGGTTGAAAATTACGAATTCTATCACGTTCTTCAACCTCTTTTATTTTTTCTCTAACTAACTTAAAATTAGCATGATACTTTTTAAATTTTTTCGGATTTTTAGTCGTGATATCTGCCTCACACAAAGTCATCAAATGATCAATATCATCTCCAGTATCAAAAACCAAACGCCTTACAGCAGAATCGGTAACATCACTTGCCAAAATAATAGGTCTCGAGCTCAATAAAACCATTTTTTGAACAAATTTCATCTTATCATTCAAAGGCATCTTCAATCGTTTGAATAATTTAAATACCATTTTAGACCCTACAAATTCATGTGAATGGAACGTCCATCCTATTTTTTTATCAAAACGTTTTGTTGGGGCTTTACCTATATCATGTAACAAAGCTGACCAACGCAACCATAGGTTTTCTGTGGTTTTACAGATATTATCAACCACCTCTAACGTATGATAAAAATTATCTTTATGTCGCTGTCCTTCTTGTTCTTCTACACCTTTTAAATTAGTTAATTCAGGCATAATTCGCGCTAATAATCCTGTTTTTTCTAACAATAAAAACCCAATTGATGGTTTTTCTGAGGCTAAAATTTTATTGATTTCAACAACAATTCGCTCTTTGGTAATAATTTTAATTCGTTCTTGATTTCTTGTGATTGCCTCTAATGATTTCTGCTCAATTTCGAAATTTAACTGTGTCGCAAATCGAATGGCTCTAATCATTCGCAAAGGGTCATCAGAGTAGGTTACATCAGGGTTTAAGGGAGTTCGTATGATTTTATTTTGTAAATCAGTTATTCCATCAAAAGGATCTAACAATTCCCCAAAACGCTCGTGATTAAGACTCAAAGCGAGAGCATTTATTGTAAAATCTCTTCTTTTTTGATCATCTTCTAAAGTTCCTTTTTCTACTTTTGGATTTCTACTATCTTCAGTATAAGATTCTCTTCTAGCTCCAACAAACTCAATATCAACATCTTCGAAACGCAACATTGCAGTGCCGTAAGTTTTAAAAACTTGTACTTTTGGTTTATTAGGAAGTAATTCCGCTACCTTTTCTGCTAATTCAATTCCGCTACCAACTGTGACAATATCAATATCTTTATTGACATTTTTTCTTTTTAAAATATAATCTCGAACAAATCCACCAATAACATAACTATCTAAATTCAATAAATTAGATGCTTGTTGAATGTATTTAAAAATTTCAAAATCTAAGGCTTCTTTATAATTTTTCATTTTTCAATTATTCTCGTAAAACGATTATTTTATCTTCAACTACTCTTACAATTTTTGAAGATTTAGTATTGATTTTTTCTGTATCTACTTTGACAATAAAATCTACCTTATTTAGAATTTTATCATTTATTTCAGCAAACATTTTAGGAGTAGTTTCACCACTTATATTAGCTGATGTAGAAACTATAGGTTTTCCAAATTTAGTAATCAATTCACTACAAAATCCTTGATTTACAATACGAATTGCTACAGAATTATCTTCTTTATTGATTAAATTTTCTGCTAAATTTATAGGGTTGTCATAAATTACAGTTGTCGGAAAGGTTATGCTGTTTAAATATTTTTGAATAGTATCAGAAATAGTGACATAATTTTGCAACATTTCAACAGATGAAACCAATATAATGAGAGCTTTACTTTGTTTACGTTGTTTTAAATCATATATTTTTTCAACAGCCTTGACAGAAGTAGCATCACAACCAAGCCCCCAAACAGTATCCGTTGGATATAATATTGTTTGTTCTGAATTTAGAAAATCTATGGTTTTTGAAATCACAATTATTCTCTATACAATTTCGAAATTTTTCCTTTTGTAAGTTTTCCTTTTTTCTTTTTAGTGTCAATTACTTCTCCGTCAGGTGAATAGAAAATCCAGTCTTTATTTCGTTTTCCATTGGTATACGAACCTTGCGCAGAAAGATTTCCTTTTGTATCGTAAATTGAAGTTTTACCATCGTATTTTCCGTTCAAAAAATTAGTTTCTTCAATTAATTTTCCTTTATTTGAATAGGTTTTTGAACTACCATTTTTTAAACCGTTACTATAAAAAACCTCTGATGTAATTTTTCCATCAGGATAGAAATTTTTAGACAATCCATCTAATTTTCCGTTTTTGTAATTTTCTATTGACAATAAATTCCCTGTTTTAAAGTAAAATTTCCACTTTCCTGTTCGCTCCTTCCCTATCATATTTCCTTCAGCTTTTAGTTTGCCTTTTCTGGTGAAAAATTTCACTTTTATAAGATTTGACCCCGCTGTATATTCCTTTGTAGCGCTTGGAGTTGCTCCTGCTCTATTTTCATAAAATTTAAAAATTCCTACTTCTACGCCATTAACAAATTGCCCTGTATATCGTATATTTCCGCTTTCATAATTTTTCTTCCAAACTCCCGTTCTTTTTCCGTTAGCATCAAGTTTATTAATTTCTTGTCCAAAAACAGAAAAAGATAAAAGACTTATTATCAATAATATATGTTTTTTCATTTTATGTTATTTTTAATATTATGCAAATATACAAATTAATTAACGATATAATTAAGACCTATTTGTACAGATGAAGTATTCGTATCAGCTGTATCGGTTATGCCAAGAATATTACCAATTGAACCATAAAGATTAATTCTCCAAATATTAAAAGACATCCCTAAACCAATGTTCGAATACGAAAAATCATCAACCGTATAAGTTGCTTTTAAATTCAAATATTTAGATAATTTTCGCTGATAAAAGGCTGTATATGCGAAATTTAAGCCATTAGGTTGAGAAACAGCGAACAACTGCCCTCCTACTGTATTATCAAAAAAATCTTTATATGTATTATCGTGACAATTCGCACGATTAAGACTTTTACCGAAACTATACGCATACGCCAAATAAGCTTTCATCGGTCTTGTAACAGTATACGAATCCGTATTTTTTGTCGTTTTGATATCTTGTTCAAACGCATCTTTTACTTTCGACCAATAATCCACTAAAGGACTATTAAAATCAATGTCAGCCCCTGTAAATACATGGCTACCTTTACTTGATGATTTTCGAACATCTTTAGCATAATTGATAAACCCAAAATCTAAAATACTCCCTGTTACCTCTAACTGCTCATTGATGTGATAAGTGAAACCTAAATCAGCTCCTAAACCATAATTTCCTCCAAAAAAAGTTCCTTTAAAAGGCTTTTTTGCTTCAAATTCTAAATTTCCATCTTCATTATATACTCTAGAACTTTTGACTTGGACATCTAAATTTTTGAGTAAAACACTATGCTTATTATTGTTTGCAAACCTAAGCGTTCCTATATTTCGAACAGATGAAAAATTAGTTCCACCAAAATAAATTTTCAAACGCCCACCCAAAGTAAATCTGTCATTAATTCTCCTAGAAAGTCCAACATGGAAAACTCCTAAAGTTTCAGCTTGAACAGATACATTTTTTAAATCTATATCCTTATTAATCAAATTTTTATTTCCTTCGGTGGCTAATTTTAAAATATTTTTAGGAAGCGTTGTAAAAATATCAGTTTCTAAATAGAATCCACCACTTAAATAATCTCTAGAATTTAATTTATATCCGCCATTTAAAATCTCAATTTGTGTATTGAGGTAAGCATAATCATCATTTTCTAATTTATCTATGGCTTTTGATAATTTTATGTTAAAATCTGTTCCACTAAAAATACTTTTAGAATCATCTCTAAAAATATCAGCAATGGTTATTCCTGAAGAATTTGAATGCGCACTAAATGCTGACCCCAAAGGCAAGCCTATATGATATTTGAACGTTGTTTCTGATCCCGGATTTAACATTAAATTTTGTGGAATCTTATCAAATCCATAAAGTATTTTTTTATGTTGTGCTTTAGCTGAAATGAATCCAATAAAAATAAATATATATATAACTTTTCTCATATTTTTTAGAATGTCGTGTATAAGGTTACTGTTGAATTTATTTTTAATTTAGCTGTATCGCTCACATCAAGAATTGCACCATCTGATGTAGGTTTCATTTTTAAATCAATTTCAACAAAAGTAACATCCTTAAACTCAGGATTATTTACTAAATAAATTAATTCTTTTTTTGTAAAATTACTTTCTGGAGCGATAGAAATATTTTTGAATTTATCAAAAATAAGTAGGTTGTTTTCATCTAAAAAACGAATATTTAATGTAAAATCTCGTTTTATTTTGTTAGAAATAGTAAAATTCAAACCTACCTTTCGGACATTATTTTTTCCAATCGAATTGTTCATGAAATCAAATAAAATCTTCTTACTGAAATCATTTATTTCTGTAGTTCCATCAACAAAATCATTGTGACCCAACTCAATATTAATAAAAGGAGCTTGCATTACAGGTTTTAGTTTTAAATCATTGATTTGATTTAAATCTAAATTTTTAATACAAGAACTTATTAAAAGTAAAAAAAATAAAAGTGGTAATTTCTTCATAAATCGAAAACGTTTTTTTTTCAAAAGTATTGTTTTATTTCTGATTATCACTAAAATGATTTAAAAATTTTATTTTTTATAAATCATTTTGAGCATATTTTCATAAACTTTTTTCCAATTTCCCCATGTTTCTAAGTATCCTCCAATACTATCATTATGAAAAATACTTATGAGTGTTCCCTCTACATTTGCAACCTCATTTTTTAAATCTCTGATTTTTCCTAGAGATTGTTTACTGGTTAATTTCATGTTTTTGAGAGCTTTATCCATAAATGCAAAAGGATAAACTTTTAAAGGCGTTTGAATTTCGAAATCCATATCATAAAAATAGAAAGGCGTACAAGTACTTGCTCTAAACCCTACAATATCATCATAACCCATAGAATAATCTTGTTCTATTTCTAAATCAATTAAATTTTGATAAGTTTTTGGTAAACTAAAACAAAGCAAATGCTGTCTAGAATGTGTCATTGGCATATGTGTTATTTCTTCCAAACGTTCTTTTTCATTCTTCAAAATCAAGCCATTATCCATCGTATATTTTGAAGGTTGAATTCCGACCAAAGCATAATCTACTATGTTTTTTATAAGAATTTGCAAATTGGTATTAAAACTTGAAACATTACTTATCAAAAAGAAAAAATTTGTTTTAAAATCATATTTTCTTTGATATTTAATAAGCTTTCCGAAAGTATCATAAGGATCTTTTTTTATGTTCAATGCCACTACAATTCTATGAAGAATTCGAATTGGTTTTAATTTTAAAATATCTCTTACAACTCCAATGAAACCTCTTACAAATCCTTTATTTTTATATAAAAAAGGCTCATTGACATTTATCGTAGAAATAAAATTAAATTTTCGTTTTTTATAATTATAATCTGGGAATCGTTCTTTGAGAGTCGACAACAATTTATACGCCCAAATATCCACCAAAGGCTTTTCTAAAAATCCATTTTGATACGCCAAACTATTTTTAGCCGAAAATCGTTTTTTATCATCTTTTACATGAGGTAGATATTCTTCATATCTTGATAGTAAATAAAAACTTGAGGCAAAAATATCAAAAGGAATAGCAGATTTTTTACCAGCAGGAAAAAAATAAGGTATGCCTTCCCAATGAAAAATATCAATATCAATCAAATTTACACCTTGTTCAAATAACAAATGATGACTTTTTATAAAAAATTCGTTCCCCAAAGGCACTTTTGAGTAAGACATTTTCGCACCATTAAAAGCCACAAATTCCTCAACTTTTGTAGTGAAATTAATGTCAATATTTAAAATTCGACTAAATATATGCTTAAAAATATATCTTAATCGTGGTGTTATTGTATTTGTATAAATTAAAATCATTGTTTTTAATTATAAAATTCCCTCATCGGCAAAACTAAAATAATTATTTTCGGTCACAATTACGTGGTCCAATATTTTAATATTAAGGATTTCTCCTGATTTTGTAATTTTAGTGGTCAAATTAATGTCGCTCGTACTCGCTTTTAACTTTCCCGAGGGATGATTATGACATAAAATAATCCCAACTGCATTAAGTTCTAATGCACGTTTAAACACAATTCTAATATCAACATGAGTCGCCGTGTATCCGCCTTTACTAATCTGCTCTTTTGCAAGAACTTTATTCGAATTATTAAGGTATAACACCCAAAATTCTTCGTGACTCAAATCGCCAATATACGCCTGCATAAGTTCCGCCACATCCTTGGAACAAGTAATTTTAGGATTTATTACACGTTCTTCGTATTGTCGTCTTCGCCCCAATTCCAAAGCGGTAATAATCGAAATTGCTTTCGCCTCGCCAATACCATTAAATTTTGTAAGTTCTTCAATGGATAATTTGGAAAGTTGATTTAAATTATTACCATGAGTTTGCAAAATACGTTTAGAAAGTGCTACAGCACTTTCATTTTTATTTCCTGAGCCTATTAGAATAGCAACCAATTCTGCATCCGAAAGACTTGATTTTCCTTTCATTTGCAGTTTTTCTCTAGGACGATCATCTACAGACCAAGATTTAATACTTAATTTTTGCAATTTAATATCTTTTCAATCGCTCAAAAGTATTATTTTTTTTCTAATATTTAAAATATATCTTCAAGTTTCGTTATTTTATTGGAAATTCTTATAATATTGTATTCGACTAAAAAAAATTATTAACAAATAAGAAAAAAATTTGTTGATAAGTTTAAATTTTTATATATTTGTAACTTTAAAATATTTAATTATCAATTATTTATATTTTAAAATTAAAGTAATATAATAAATATGCAACAAAGTTCAAATAAGGATAGTGTTTTAGTGAAATCCTACATCAACGGGGATGAATTAGCATTGGAGCGACTTATTAAACGACATCAACAGCGAATTTATAGTTTTATTTATAGTAAAACTCAAAATAAAGAGGTCACCGAAGATGTTTTTCAAGATACTTTTATAAAAGTTATAAGAACTTTAAAAAAAGGAACTTATAATGAAGAAGGTAAATTTTTACCTTGGGTATTACGAATTGCACATAATTTAGTAATTGATCATTTTAGAAAAGTTAGCAAGTCTCAAATAATCCAAAATAACAATGATTTTGATATTTTTTCTGTTTTAAGTGATAAATCCTTAAATATTGAGGGTAAAATCATCAAAGAACAAATTCTTCAAGATGTCAAATCATTATTAGATGAATTACCCGAAGAGCAACGAGAGGTTTTAGAAATGAGGCTCTTTAATGATTTGAGTTTTAACGAAATAGCAGAAAATACAGGTGTTAGCATTAATACTGCTCTAGGACGAATGCGCTACGCATTAATCAACCTTCGAAAAATAATCGAAAAATATAATATAATTTTAGTTGGTTAAGCAATATATTAAAAGATTGTTCGTTATAGTAAAGTATTAATTAATAACTATGGAACAAACTTACTCAAATAAAGCTAAATCGTCTGAACTAGAAATGAAACCAACCAAAAATACGGTTAAATTTATTTTAAATTTTTCTAAATCATTGAAAGTTATAAAAACAACAAAAAAATCAAAAATTGTTTTAGAACTGAACTGCAACTAATTAGTTGCGCTTAAATTCATTTAAAACCGATTTTCGTCCGACTGTTTTTGTAATAATATCTTTTTCAAGATCCCAACCCCTCGCAGGACAATATTCTCTACCATAAAAAATAATTTGCAAATGCAATTTATTCCATTTTTCCTTTGGAAATAAGCGTTTTGCATCTTTTTCTGTCTGTTTTACACTTTTTCCATTTGTCAAATTCCAACGATACATCAAGCGATGTATATGTGTATCAACAGGAAACGCAGGAATTCCAAAAGCCTGTGAAACAACCACGCTTGCCGTTTTATGACCAACCGCAGGGAGTTCCTCTAATTCTTCTATTGATTGCGGAACTTGTCCATCATATTTTTCAATTAATATTTTTGAAAGTCCATAAATTCCCTTTGATTTCATCGGTGAAAGTCCAACTGGTTTTATGATCTCACGAATTTCATCAACCGAAAGTTTTATCATATCATACGGATTATCTGCTTTTTCGAATAAAAGAGGCGTAATTATATTCACTCGTGCATCAGTACTTTGAGCTGATAATAACACAGCAATCAACAGCGTATAAGGATCTTTGTGGTCTAGTGGAACGGGCGTTTCTGGATAAATTTGCTCTAATGTGTCAATTATAAACTGAACTTTTTCTGATTTCGTCATTTTTTTAATATTTTTGCACAAAAGTACAAAATATGACAACATTACAAACAGGAGATAAAGCTCCAAATTTTGAAATAAAAAATCAAGATGGAAAAATCATAAAATTAAGTGATTTTAAAGGTAAAAAATTAGTATTGTTTTTCTACCCAAAAGCAAGCACTCCGGGTTGTACGAATGAAGTTTGTGATTTACGAGATAATTATGAACGTTTTTTAAATAAAGGTTACGAATTACTTGGTGTTAGTGCTGATTCTGAAAAACGCCAACAAAATTTCATCAACAAAAACGAATTACCTTTCGACTTATTGGCTGATGAAGATAAGGAAGTAATTAATGCTTATGGAGTTTGGGGACCTAAAAAATTTATGGGCAAGGAATACGAGGGAATTCACCGAACAACCTTTATTATTGATGAAAAAGGAATTATTGAAGAAATCATTTCGAAAGTAAAAACAAAAGAACATAGTTCGCAAATATTAGACAATTAAATAAAATAGCAGACCTATCCTATCGCTGGTTTTAAATCAGAGGAAAGTCCGAACATCGAAGAGTAACATAGCGGATAACGTCCGTCCAACGTAAGTTGAGGACCAGTGCAACAGAAAGAATGTACAGTTCGGCTGTAGTGAAATCAGGTAAACTCTATGTGATGAAATGCTACGTATATTGGAGCTTGAGTGTTACTCGCACGATTCCAAGGGGTAAGCAGATAGAACTTACAAGTAATTGTAAGTCTAGATAAATGATAGGACTAGACAAGATTCGGCTTATTGGTCTGCTTTTTTATTCGAAAAAATATTCTATGGTGATTCTTTTTTCTGATTTTCCTTTCACAAAATGATTTGAACTTATTTTCTTAGGATAATTACCTCTGTAATCTATTTTACTTATTGTTTTATGATTGAATTTTTTACCTAATTCTATTTTTTCTAAGATATTATTTACAGGAAATCTACTCGGTAAAGCTTGTGTATATTTTTGAGGATACAACAAACACTCTGGATTTTGTTTATCATCTGATTTAAAAGTTGTTGTTTTTAAAATATCTTCTCCTGAAACAACTTTTATTTCATTAATTTTTTTATCACTATACTTGTAATTAAATGTTACTTTATAATTGATACTTTTCATTTCTCGATATACACGTTCTAAAACACATTGTTCATTATAAAAATAAGTTCTAGGTTTAGGAGCCGTTCCGTCATAAAACGTACTTGCTATAACATAACCTAAATTATCATATTGATAATCAATACAAAACAACTCTTTTCTTTCTTTACCTATATAATTGTATTTAGCTTCGTTTATGATCTGATTTTGTTCATTATAAACATATAAAATCTCTTGTTTATTAAACATTTTGATAAGCCCCTCTCCTTCCTTTCCGTACGAGGTAATAATTAAAATTTCGATTTTATCTACAAAATTATTTTTTGCGTAGTGATACGTATAGGTTTTTACAACTTTCTTTCTATCATTTGTTAAAATAGTTTCTACTTTTTTAACTAGTTTTTCTCCTCCATTTGCATTAACACAACCAATTGAAAGTAAATATATTAAAAGTAAAAGTTTTTTCATTTTTTTATTTTTTATTAATCTTTACAATTAGTTTAGATTTATTAGAGTTTTTCCTTAATTTTTTTAAGATTTTTCTTAATTATTTTACGATATTTGATAAGTTTAGGAAATCTATAAAAGAAATTCACTTTTCGCTGATTGATATAAACAGGGCGTTTAAATTTACCTTGTCGAATTACAAATTCAGTCCAACTTTCAACGATATCTTCTTCAGGACAAGTGGCTGCATAATCTGTAAGGAAATGAGTGTAATTATCTCCATAAAAACTATATAACTTCTTGACACAATCTTCTTGCTCTACCTTACAATATTTTTTTCGTATTCGTTCCCAACTTTTTAGCATTCCGCCAGACCAATATAAATTCACAAACTGATTTAAATAACTATCATCGTAACATTGACCTTCTTCTGTAATATAAGGCTCGCCTTTTTTTTGTATTCTCTTATCCGAAGGATAAATTTGAGTATTATTTAAAGTTAGTAAATGTCCAAATTCATGGATTACAGTATAAATAGATTGTTCAAATCGGTCTTTATCAATACTTTTAAAATCAACATCAGCCACATCTAACATTAACTGCCACTCTTTATTATTACTATTCAAAGGAACTACCGCTCCTGTTTTTTCATCTTTTCCATCAGTAAAAAGTACAATTTGTTTGATATACTTTTGTGTTACTTTTTTAGGGAATAAATTATAGAATACATTCCAATAAGCTTTTGCTAAATCATTGTACCTGTTATCATTATCTATAAAAATCCCATTTTTAATATGCCACAAACCGATTTCTCCCTCAATATCATCATCGTCTTGTGAGAACGCTATTTGAGTAAAAATAAATAATAAAAATATTAGTAACTTTTTCATATTTAAAATATATCTAATGCTTTATTATATGCACTTTCAAAGGACATTGGCCTTATAGTTGTTTTTATTTTATGTTCTGTAAAATACGACAACATTTTTTCTGTTGGCATATTTCCTGTCAATTCGTCTTTTGCCATCGGACATCCGCCATAACCCTTAATTGCACCATCAAATCTACGACATCCTGCTTTATAGGCACTATCAATTTTTTCTTTCCAAGTTTCAATAGTTGTATGTAAATGAGCCCCAAATTCAATATTTTGATAATTAGGAATCAAATTTGAGAACAAATAATCAATCACTTTAGGATTTGAAATACCAACAGTATCGGATAAAGATATAATCTTCACGCCAAAACTCGAAAGCTTTTCCACCCAACTTGATACAATTTCCACATTCCAAGGATCTCCATAAGGATTCCCAAATCCCATCGAAACATAGACTACAATTTCTTTGCCAAATTGCTCTGAAATATTTAAAATTTCTTTCAAAGTATCTACAGATTCCGAAATTGTTTTATGAGTATTCCTCATCTGAAAACTTTCAGAAATCGAAAATGGATACCCTAAATAGTCTATTTCTTCAAATTGTACAGCATCTTTTGCTCCTCTTACATTAGCAACTATCGCCAATAATTTGCTTTCCGTTGATGACAAATCCAATTTTGACAACACCTCGGCAGTATCTCGCATTTGCGGAATTGCTTTCGGAGAAACAAAACTACCAAAATCAATAGTATCAAAACCAACCTGTAACAGCGAATTTATATACGAAGCCTTTTTATCCGTATCTATAAAATGACTTTTTATACCTTGCATCGCATCTCGTGGACATTCTATGATTTTTGGCATACTATACATTCGGTCAAAGATAGTTATTTTTCAATTTAAAACAAAGTAACATATCAACAATTAATTAACAATCTTATAAACCAATCTTATAAGCCACAAATAAACAAGTATTTAAGCAAAATCATGGAATTTCTTAAAATTTTGATAAAGTGTATTTTTTAATTGTTCTAGTTTAATACCCTTTACATTACAAACTTGTTCGTAAATTTGTTCTATACAAATTCCACTATCATCCGTTTCTAAAAATAATCGATTTAAAGGAATTGTATTAATAAGCTTTTCATTCATATTCATTGTTGCTTTTAATGAAATATAAAAACCACTATCAATCAATTGTCTAGCAAGTTTTTCATTTCTACAAAAACCATGAATACACCATTTTTTAATCTTAGGAAATTCTTTTTTTAACTGAAATAATTTATCAAATGCTTTGACACAATGAACTGTAACAGGTTTATTAAATTCTGATGCAATTTCTAATATTTGTTTAAAATATTTTACTTGATTTTCCATCGAATCCCCTTGTAATTTATCGAGCCCCACCTCTCCTATTCCTAGGCAATTTTTTTGAGAAATTAACTTTATAAAAAGTTTGTTTTCAACAAGTGTAAGTTCGTTTTTTGTCCACCAAGGATGACGTCCAAGGGTGAAAAAATAATCTTCTTTTAAAGACTCTACATCATCAAAATGTAACGAAACTATTTCTAAAACATTTTTTCTAAAACTTGGTTGATGTGTATGAAAATCTATATAATCCATACAGCTAAATTAATACTATTTATGTACTTTTGCAAAAAAATAAAAACATGCCTAGAAGACCTAGAAATAAATTTGCTAATAGAGGACAAATATTAGAATTAGACATCGAAAATTATGCTTTTGGAGGCAAAGGAATTGCGAAAATCAGAAATGAACACGGCGAATTTGTTGTTTTTGTTCCTAATACCTTACCCGGACAAAAAGTAAAGGCACAAGTAAAAAAAGCAAGTAAAAAGTACGCAGAATGTAAACTTTTGGAGGTTATTTCTATGTCAAAAGATGAAACTGAAATCGATTTTCAAGAGATTCCGGGCGCTCCATATATCAAATTGCCATTAGAAAAACAGCATCAATATAAAAAGGAAAGTACGCTGGAATTATTTAAGCGAATTGGCAAAATAACGGATATCGAAACTAAATTTGATGAATTTATTTGCTCTCCGAATAGTTTCCATTATCGTAATAAAATGGAATACGGATTTTCTGCCATTGGATACGACCGAAATTTAAAAACAGATGTTGATGAATTTACACTCGGATTCAAAAGAAGAGGACTTTGGTGGTGTGGCGAAAATTTAGATAAAGACAGCGGATTATTTGATAAAGAACTGGAAGACAATCTTATAAAAATACGAAACTATTGCAAAAAAACAGGATTAGCGCCTTGGCACGCTCCTAAAAAGGAAGGCTTTTTCCGTTATTTTGTAGTACGTAAATCGTATAAAACAAATCAATTATTGTTTAATTTAGTAACAACATCTACAAAATTAAATGAATTCAGTTTAACGGATTTTAGTGATTTTGTATGTTCTATTTTTAAAGAACGTGTTGCGGGAATTTTACATACTATTAATGATGAAATCGGCGATAGAACTTTAGCTACAACTGGTTCAACATCCTTAATTTATGGAGAGGATAAAATTGTAGAAGAATTACTTGGCTTAAATTTTGAAATCAGCATGAAAAGTTTTTTTCAAACAAATCCAAAATCAGCAGAAAAATTATACGCCAAAGTAGTAGAATACACCCTCGAAAAGAAAGAATTTGTAGATAACTCCATTGTTTTAGATTTATTCTGCGGAACAGGAACTATTGGACAAATCATCGCATCAAAATCAAAAAATACAAAAATTGTTGGGGTTGATATTGTAAAATCAGCAATTGAAGACGCCAAAGAAAATGCAAAACGCAATAATATCAACGGATTAGAATTTCACGCTGAAGATGTTGGGAATTTCCTACAAAAACACCCACAGTACAAAAATAAAATTAGGAGTTTAATTTTAGACCCAGCTAGAGCAGGAATTACACCTAAAACGCTTAAAAAAATCATCAATTTGAATGCCGATAGAATGATTTATGTTTCTTGTAATCCAGCAACACAAGCCAGAGATGCCGAAACCTTAATCAATGCGGGCTATAAATTAAAAAAGATGAGTATTGTTGATCAATTTCCGCACACCGCACATATTGAAACAATTGTTTTATTCGAACGAGAATAAGCTATAAATTTTTTTAAATATTTTTACATTAAGTTGTTTTTTAACTTAAAAACGGTTATCTTTATACCTTAAAATGAAGATAAAAATGGAAGACAAAAAATTAACCTTAGAAGATTTTCAGAGTTCAAAAACAAATGAAGATCTTAAGAAAATTATCTTAGCCAAAAACATCCCTTTTGAGAGTATTCAAGAGAAATTAAACTACGAAAGTGAATTACGCTCTTTACAAGTAGAACTTAACAAACTCCAAAAATGGATTGCCAAAAACAACAAAAGAGTTGCCGTTATTTTTGAGGGACGTGATGCTGCAGGTAAAGGCGGAAATATTCGTCGTTTTAAGGAACATTTAAACCCTCGTTCAATGAGACTTGTGGCATTAAATAAACCTACAGAAATTGAACAAGGACAATGGTATTTTCAACGATATATTAAAGAATTACCAAACCCTGGTGAAATCGTATTTTTTGACCGTAGTTGGTACAACAGAGCTGTTGTTGAACCTGTAATGGGCTTTTGTACAGATACACAATACAAAAAATTTTTATTACAAGTCCCTGAATTTGAACACATGCTTTATGAAGATGGTGTTATCATCATTAAATTTTGGTTATCTATTACTAAAGATGAACAATTAAGACGTTTTGACAGTAGAAACGCTGATCCTCTAAAACGTTGGAAATTCAGCCCTATTGACAAATTAGGTCAAGAATTGTGGGATAAATATACATTCTACAAAAATGAAATGTTTAGTAAAACTCACACTACCTATTCACCTTGGATTATTGTTAAAACAAATGACAAAAAAACTGCTAGATTAGAATGCATGCGTTATGTTCTTTCTCAATTTAATTACGATGGAAAAGAAGAAGCAACTGTATTATTAAACCCTGATCCTAATGTAGTTATGAGATATTATCGTTCTACTATAAACCAAATTGATAAAAGATGAAACTTACAGATAACGACTTAAAAAAACTTAGCTCTAAAAAAGGACTTAAAGCGCTATTTTCTAGAGAACAATATAATCTTGAAAAAGCAATACGCTTTGTAGATTATGAAAAAAAATTAAAAAAATTGCAAATAGAATTAATCCGTTTGCAAACTTGGGCTATTGAAGAAGGTAAACGAATCATCATTATTTTCGAAGGCCGTGATGCAGCAGGTAAAGGTGGAGCAATCCGAAGAGTAACCGAGGCTATAAATCCACGTCATACACGAATTGTAGCCCTACCAAAACCTAATGCTGATGAAAAAACACAATGGTATTTTCAGCGTTATGTTGATAAATTACCAAAAGCAGGAGAAATTGTATTTTTTGACCGTAGTTGGTACAACAGAGCAATTGTTGAGCCTGTAAATGGTTTCTGTACTAATGAGGAATATGAAACCTTTATGAATCATGTTAATGATTTTGAAAAAATGATTGTAGATTCTGGTATTCAAATAGTTAAAATATATATGTCTATCAGTAAAAATGAACAGAAAAAACGTTTTGAAGACATCAGAAAGGATCCTTTAAAACAATGGAAAATGTCTCCAGTTGATGAAAAAGCTCAAGCTCTTTGGGATGAATATACAAAGTATAAAAACTTGATGTTCGAAAAAACAGATACCAAATACGCTCCTTGGAAAGTAATTAGAGCCAACAGAAAAACAGAGGCAAGAATAAATGTTATAAAACACCTTTTAAAAAGCATTAATTACGATAAAAATTTAGAAATATAATGTTCAAAATTGGAGATACTGTTGCAGTTCTCGATGATGTTATTAAAGGCATTATCACATCTATTGAAAATCATACCATCTCCGTAAAATCAAATGATGGTATGATTTATCGTTTTCAAAAATCAGAACTCGTAAAAATAGAAAAAGAACAGTCTGAATTGTCGAAATATATTGATATCAATAATAAATTATTGAGAGATAAACTTAAATCTACTCCGAAAAAAAAACCGCTTTTTAAAAAAGCAAAAAAAGAGATTATTATGGAGGTCGATTTGCATATCGAAAAACTAGTAAAATCTACTAGGAATATGGATAATTTTGACATTTTGACCAAACAAATCGACACGGCAAAAGCAAAAATTGAATATTGTATTAAAAAAAGAATTCCTAAATTAATCTTAATTCACGGTGTTGGTGAAGGCGTTTTAAAAACAGAACTCCAAAATTTATTAGCCAAATACCCTGTAAATTATTACGATGCCTCTTACCAAAAATATGGACTTGGTGCCACAGAAATAAAAATATGCTAAAATGATTTATCTAGATAACGCAGCCACAACTCCTGTACTTCCTGAAGTTGCAGAAGCAATTAACGAAACAATTTTATCTAATTTTGGGAATCCTTCATCTACACATCAAATAGGACGAAAGGCAAAATCAGCAATCGAAATTGTTCGAAAACAAATCGCTAAACAATTTAATGTTGAACCTAGTCAAATTATTTTTAATTCAGGTGGAACGGAAGGAAATAATTTTATTCTTAGAAATGTTGTTAAAAACCTAAAAATAAAACACATAATAAGTTCTAAAATTGAACATCATGCTGTATTACATGTTATTGAAGAGCTTTCAAAAGAATATCCGCTTAAAATTTCGTATGTAAATCTTAATGATTTTGGAGCAATTGATCTTCAACATCTAGAAGAATTATTACAAAATAGTGAAGAAAAAACGCTTGTCAGTTTGATGATGGTTAACAACGAAATAGGGAACCTTTTACCAATAAAAGAAGTGTCAAAATTATGCACGACATACGGGGCTTTATTTCATTCTGATACGGTTCAGGCTATCGGACATTATAAACTTGATTTACAAGAAATTCCAGTTGATTTTATTACTTGTAGCGGACATAAATTTCATGCAACCAAAGGCGTTGGTTTTATGTACGTAAAAAAAGGCATTTCATTACGTCCTTTATCTTATGGTGGTGGACAAGAAAAAGGGCTTCGTCCAAGTACCGAAAATGTTCCTGCAATTGTTGGTTTAGGGAAAGCCATCGAAATTGCTTACTCAACTCTAGAAGATGATAAAAACTATATTTTAGAACTAAAAGATTTTTTTATTTCAGCATTACAAAAAATAGATAATACTATAAAATTCAACGGTTTGTCTTCTGACTTAGAAAAAAGTAGTTACACAATCTTAAATGTTCAATTTCCTATTAAAGATCCGATGTTTTTATTTAACCTAGACATACAAGGAATTGCAGTTTCTGGTGGTAGTGCTTGTCAAAGCGGAGCAAACAGTGGTTCGCATGTATTGAATGAAATCTTAGATAAAAACGCCCTTCAAAAAACTTCTATACGATTTTCTTTTAGCAAATTAACAACAAAAAAAGAGCTTTTAGAGACTATTGAAATTTTGAAGAAATTAATTTCAAAGTAAAAAATATAAAAGGTAACAATTAAAAAAATTACTACCTTTTTATATTTATTTATGTTATGTTAATATGTTACAAATGAATAACTTCATCATAAGCATCTGCTACAGCTTCCATAACGGCTTCACTCATAGTAGGATGTGGATGAATTGCTTTTAAAATTTCGTGTCCTGTTGTTTCCAATTTACGAGCAACAACAGCTTCTGCAATCATGTCTGTAACACCCGCACCAATCATATGACAACCAAGCCATTCGCCATATTTTGCATCAAAAATCACTTTTACAAAACCATCAGGAGTTCCTGAAGCTTTTGCTTTCCCTGATGCTGAAAATGGAAATTTTCCAACTTTAATTTCGTAACCTTGCTCTTTAGCTTGATCTTCTGTAAGCCCAACAGAAGCAATTTCTGGCGTTGCATATGTACAACCTGGAATATTACTGTAATCTACTTTTGGTGTATGAACTCCTGCTATTTTTTCTACGCAAGTAATTCCTTCTGCAGACGCAACGTGTGCTAATGCAGGACCTGGAGTAACATCTCCAATCGCATAATAACCTGGGATATTAGTTTCGTACCAATCGTTTACTAAAATTTTATCTCTATCAGTGATAATCCCTACATCTTCCAAACCGATGTTTTCAATATTTGTTTTAATTCCAACTGCTGATAATAAAATATCCGCCTCTAAAATTTCTTCTCCTTTTTTTGTTTTAACTCTTGCCTTTACTCCTTCACCCAAAGTGTCAACAGATTCTACAGCAGAACTTGTCATAACCTTAATCCCTGCCTTTTTGAAAGAACGTTCCATTTGCTTAGAAACATCTTTATCTTCTACAGGAACTATATTTGGTTGATATTCAACAATTGTAACCTCTGTTCCCATTGAATTATAAAAATGAGCAAATTCCACTCCAATAGCTCCGGAACCCACAACAATCATAGATTTTGGTTGTTTAGGCAAAGTCATTGCTTGACGATAACCGATTACTTTTTTACCATCTTGTGGTAAATTAGGGAGTTCACGAGAACGAGCTCCAGTAGCGATAATAATATGATCTGCAGAATATTCTGTTACTTTTCCATCTTTATCTGTAACATCTACTTTTTTACCTGCTTTTACTTTTCCAAATCCATCAATTACATCAATTTTATTTTTTTTCATCAAAAATTGAACTCCTTTGCTCATTCCTTCAGCAACTCCACGACTACGCTTTATAACAGCATCAAAATCTTTATCAATTGCCTCGGCTTTTAACCCATACTCATCTACATGTTTTAAATAATCATAAACTTGTGCTGATTTTAATAAAGCTTTAGTAGGAATACAACCCCAATTTAAACAAATTCCTCCTAAGTTTTCTTTTTCAATTACAGCAGTCTTAAATCCTAATTGAGACGCTCTAATCGCTGTTACATATCCTCCTGGACCACTTCCAATTACTATAATGTCGTATTTCATTTATTTTATTTTTATATTTAAAATCTATTTCAACAGTTTTGCAAAATTACAAAATTATTTTAAAAAAGTAGTAAAAAGAAAGAGGCTGTCTAAAAAGTATTAAAACAAGTCTTTACGAGAAATTTATAATTTCGAAGTAATCTCATAATCAACAATTTATTTTTTGAGATTACTTCA
>PDWI01004085.1_pt1 | contig 19940 bp, 15 predicted proteins | sample 1430891 | NCBI WGS metagenome assembly PDWI01 (sample SAMN01162508, study PRJNA174530) | Oral metagenome, whole genome shotgun sequencing project. | biome: Marine environment; feature: Marine mammal; material: Swab sample of the gingival sulcus; isolation source: swab sample of gingival sulcus...
GATAAACTTTTGATAATAATTGTGTCGGACAAAAAACCGAGCGACGAAACTATAAGCGAATAATCACCTTTTTTGAGTTTCTCAAATTTAAACTCGCCTTGATTATCGACAGCAGTACTTTGCAATAAATTTGCTTTGGTGTCTGTTAGTCTAACCGTTGTTCCGTAAACCACAGAATCGTTTAGGTCTTTTACCACTCCTTTTATCTGAAATGATTGCGAAAACGAAGCGAAAGGGATTATACAGAACAACACTAAACCTATCATTATCAGTGATTTATAACGCATTTTGTGTGGTGTTTTGTGTTTATTACCTATAAAAAACGAACTCTGAAAATATACAATTATTTCTAAAAAAAACAAATAAAACCTCCTATTTAGAATCATTCTAAAAGAAAAAAATAAAACCCACAAATTTTCAAAAAATTATTTTTGTAAAATAATATCTACCATTTGCGCAAAGCCGTCATCGTCGTTCGATTTCAAATTTTTATATTTTTTCAGCAATGCCAAAGGAGAATTTTGCACCACAAAAGCGTGTTCGGCAAAATCCAACATTTCAACATCGTTAAAATCATTGCCAACAGCGTAAGTATCTTGCAAATCCGCCCCAATATACTCCGTCAATTTCACGGCAGCCCGTCCTTTGGAAACCTTGTTTGGATAAATTTCGAGCCAAATATTTTTGTGATTCAACGGCGAAGTAGCCCTAATGATATTTACGTTTTTTACTTCCTGCATAATTTTTTTTTCAAAATGCAAAAACTCCTTTTTTTCGTTGCTCAACACCACAACAAATTGCGAAATATTTTTCACATCGCCCTCTCCTACCGGCTCGCCAAAATCTCTATAAATCTCAAATCGACTGTCAAAATCTTCATTTGAGTTGTATTTTTTGTATAAAAACAAATGATTATTTGGGATTTTTTTGTGAGCAAAAAAATTTAATTCGTAAAACGAAAGCAAATCGACTATTTTTTTTGCCAAATCATCGTCAAAATAATTAGAATCAAAGATTTTTTTAGTTTTAAAATCTAAAATTCCGACACCGGTTGAAAATATAAGATAATCTATCGGTAAATCATTCGACAACACCTTGTTACAACTATATAAATTTCGTCCGGTTGCAGCCACTATCACAAAACCCGCTTCCTCTAATTTACTCAATGCCAAACGATTAACACTACTAATCTGAGATTTTTTATCTAAAAAAGTTCCATCTAAATCGGTAAAAATAAGCCTCATAATTAAATCAAAATATTTTCAAATATACATAAAATATATTGAACTACTTTAAACTTTTGAAATTTGACCAAAAATGAAATAAATTTGGGCATATAAATTGATTTTTTTGCCGTATATAAAGTCAATAATTCGTTATTTTTAACCATAAAAAAATAAAAATTGCACACTTTATTTGATTATTCTGAAAAAAATAAAAAATGTAAGTTCCTAATACATTGATGAGTAAAAAAAAAGATTATTTTTTTTTGAAAAAAATTTGGATAATAAATAAAAGCCCCCTATATTTGCAACCGATTTAAGCAACGCGAGAATAGCTCAGTTGGTAGAGCATAACCTTGCCAAGGTTAGGGTCGCGGGTTCGAGTCCCGTTTCTCGCTCAAAGAAACAGGGTAAAACCTGTTTTTTTTAACGCCCGAGTGGTGGAATTGGTAGACACGCAGGACTTAAAATCCTGTGAACAGTAATGTTCGTGCCGGTTCGATCCCGGCCTCGGGTACCCGAAAGGCTTCTTACAAAAGTAAGAGGCTTTTTTATTTTCCGCGCGCAAATTCTCCCATTAAATTGAAAACTCTAAACAGCTTAATACCTCTTTGTTAAGTTAAAAATTAAAAATTAAAAGCTAAAAGAACAAGATTATAATACTGATTATCAGTAAGTTACGAGAGATATTTACAACTAAGTAAGAGATTGATTATCAGCAAGTTACGACAAGTGTTTATAAGCAAGTAATAAATTGATTATCAATCTATTACGAAAAAAAATACCAAAATTAGATACCTCCACAAAAAAAGCGTGCATCATTTCACAACAACCTAATAATCAGCCAATTAAGCAAACATCTAACTATTATGGCGTATTCAGAAAATACAAATCCCACGATTTACATCGAGGGCTACAAAAATATCATCGTTACGCGCTTGAGATAAACCCCGTAGGGGTGATATATTTGTAGCCCCGTATGGAATGAAATGAAATGCGGGGATTAAAACAATAAAACCCGTTTTTTGATATTTTTTTTGCAAAAAAACAAGGCCTTATAAGTCAAAAACAAATTGTAAATTATTGATTATTTGGATATTAATATTTTCTGAATGCGCCTATTATAATGCTTATAGTTACTAATAAATTTTATTTCCTTAAATCCTCAAATTTTTTCGTTATGAAAAATCTAAATTCTTGTCAGTAAAAGTGAGCGCAAGCGTGATATGTCTGTGTCCCCGCATTCCATACGATGATTAAACACACCAAACCCCATTTTTTGATGTTTTTGGCAAAAAACGTTTTTTTTAAGTTAAAAATGCGCTGTAAGTTGTTGCTTATTGAAATATTGCCATTTTCTGAATACGCATCAACAAAAATTAGGCAATAAAAAAAGCCGTTAAAAATTAACGGCTTGCTTGCTGACCCACAAGGATTCGAACCTTGAATGGCTGGACCAAAACCAGCTGTGTTACCATTACACCATGGGTCATTGTCTTAATTGACGTTGCAAAAGTACTACAATTGATTTTATATGCAAATTTTTTTTACGTTTTTTTTATAAAAAAAATATTCATCGCCCCAAAGTGTTTTATTTACAGCAGTTTAGAAATAATATTTTTTTACAAATAATTTTAAATTTGTTTGTTTTTAGGGTTATATTTTGAATTTTCCGAGTGTTTTTTTATCAATTTGAACGATAAAAACAACATTAAAATCATAAGAGGAATAAACAAAAGAAGTAAAAATGTTTTTTCGGACATCAAAATAAAATCGTAACTGCCGTGCAAAATAACAGCCGAAAACAAAGCTATAATTATGTATAAAGTTCGGTTATTTGAGTTAAATTTTGCAAGCCCCAAAAAATATCCCATTGAAATAGCAAACATTGCGTGAGCCGGTACTGCCGTAAAAGTTCGAGTAATACCAACCGATACCCCGTTGGAGAAAACATACAAAAAATTTTCGACCAACGCAAAACCCATCGACGCAAACATAGCGTAAACAATGCCGTCAAATTCTTCGTCAAATTCTTCGTGTCGCCAAATGAACAACATTATGACCAAAAATTTGAAAAATTCTTCGACCAAAGCAGCCGAAATAAAACTCTCAAAAAAAACATTTCCAAAGTGTGGCATTCCGGTAGGTTTTATCGCCGCCAAAAGCCAATCAACAATAATTACAGGAATTGGTGTTAGCATTCCTAAAAACATTGTTTTTAAGACTAATTTTATAGGTTCCCGTTCGTATTTATCTTTTAAATAAATGAATATCAGCAAGATAAAAACAGGTGCTGATGCTAAAAAGAGTAGAAACATTTTTATACGTCTTTAAATTTTTTGTTAATTATTAGTGAATGTGTCGAACAAACACTTTTTTTTTTTTATTGCCCTAAACCTTAAATATTTTCTCAAAAAAAACAGAGTAAATATCTTTATAATCAATGACATAAAATTTTAGCCAAAATTAAATTTAAAATTTTAATAAAAAAAATTTGGTCGTAAAAAATATAAGCCGTATATTTGCACCGACTTTAAAAGGTCTGGTAGTTCAGTTTGGTTAGAATGCCGGCCTGTCACGCCGGAGGTCGCGGGTTCAAGTCCCGTCCAGACCGCAAAAAACGCTTGATTTTTCAAGCGTTTTTTTTTATCCAAGATTTTGCCTCTTGTAATTTGAAATTTCACCTTAAATCCGCAGGTCTTTCGTTATGAAATAAATGTTTGTCGGTGGAGGCGTTGCATGCAACGTCTCTACGGGGAAATGCGAAAATACGCGAATTGATAAAAACGGAATACAAAAAAATTTTATCGACAGAAAATAATACGATTTTGAAAAAAAATATCGGTTATGGTGTGTTTTTTATGTACCAAATAAAAAAAGCCGTCCATTCGGACAGCTTTTTTTTGTAAAAATTTCATTTTATGACTAAACAACTCCGTGAGCTAACATAGCGTCGGCAACTTTGATGAAACCTGCAATGTTTGCACCTTTCACGTAGTTGATATAATCGCCTTCTCTACCATATTTCAAGCAAGCATCGTGAATATCGCTCATAATGCGACCCAATTTTTCGTCAACTTCTTCGGTAGTCCAGTTGTATCTCATTGAGTTTTGGCTCATTTCCAAACCGGAAACAGCAACACCACCGGCGTTAGCAGCTTTACCCGGAGCGAAACTGATTTTATTTTTTTGCAACAATTGAACAGCTTCGGCAGTACACCCCATATTTGAAGTTTCTACAACATAAGTACAACCGTTATCAACAAGATTTTGAGCGTCTTTGTCGTTCAATTCGTTTTGGATAGCGCAAGGGAATGCCATATCAACTTTTGCTTCCCAAGGTTTTTTACCAGCAAAGAATTTAGCATTTGGATATTTTTCTGCGTAAGGAGCCACAACGTCGTTGTTAGAAGCACGCAATTCCAACATATAGTCAAATTTGTCTTGTGTAGAAATTCCGTCAGGGTCGTAGATATAACCGTCGGGACCGGAGATAGTTACAACTTTTGCCCCCAATTCAGATGCTTTCATTACAACACCCCAAGCAACGTTACCAAAACCTGATACAGCAACAGTTTTACCTTCCAATTTGTCGTTTTTCTCAACTAACATTTTTTTAGCAAAATAAACAGAACCAAATCCTGTAGCTTCGGGACGAATCAACGAACCACCCCATTCTAAACCTTTTCCGGTAAGAACGCCTGTAAATTCGTTTCTCAATTTTTTGTACATTCCGAACAAGAAACCGATTTCGCGACCACCAACGCCAATATCACCGGCAGGTACGTCAGTGTTAGGACCAATATGACGGAACAATTCGCTCATAAAGCTTTGGCAAAAACGCATAATTTCGCCGTCTGATTTTCCTTTTGGGTCAAAGTCTGAACCACCTTTTCCGCCACCCATCGGAAGAGTAGTAAGGCTGTTTTTGAAAGTTTGTTCAAAACCTAAAAATTTCAAACCGCTAAGTGTTACACTTGGGTGAAAACGCAAACCACCTTTGTAAGGTCCTATTGCGCTGTTAAATTCAACGCGGAAACCTCTGTTTACTTGAATTTCGCCGTTATCATCTACCCAAGGAACTCTAAACATAATTACTCTTTCGGGTTCTACGATTCTTTCTAAAATTTTTGCTTCTTTATATTTTGGATTTTCCTCGATAAAAGGCAAAATTGTTTCTACAACTTCTTCTACTGCTTGAAGAAATTCTTTTTCTCCTGCATTTCGTATTGCTACGAAATCCATAAATTTTTTTACTTCTGTATTCATTTTGTTAAATTTATAAATAAATGTTTTATTATTTTTGCAACAAAAAAACTCATTTTTTTTTTGTATGCAAAAAAAAATAAATACTTTTGCAACATTGTTTTTAATGATATTTTTCATTATACTTGCCCGAATGGCGGAATTGGTAGACGCGCATGGTTGAGGGCCATGTGACCGCATTGGTCGTGCAGGTTCGATTCCTGTTTCGGGCACTTTTTTTTACTTTGTCTATTTTCAAGACTAACCTAAACTCTTGAAAATCTTATTCTTTCAATTAGATTTTATTTTTGTTAAAAATTTTGTTATTTTTGTTTTTGGCTTGGGTGAAACACCTCAAACCAATCCAAAGAGCCACTTTTTTGTTGGCTCTTTTGTTTTTTTGGGGTAATAATTTTGGGTTAATTGGGTTATTTTTTTCATAAGTGGTATATATTAATAATGTGTCAAATATTTTTGTGTGATTTTTTCTACGATTGATTATTTTTTTTTACAAATATTTCGGCAAGTTTGAAACACAAGGGAATTGTTAGTGCTTTATTTTATAACAACATTTCGTTAAATTATGCTCCTCAATATTCATAATTGAAGTTTTTTGTATAAACAAAAAAATGTATATTTGCGTCGATAGAACATTATTTATTCACTTTAAAAAATTAAATTATGAAAACAAACAAAAAAAGTCAAAATCTACAATCTTTAAACGATTGTAATTCGAGAGATTATTTATCTCAGTCGCGTTTATCCCACGAGGATAAAACCAAACCAAGTTATCATTTTAGAGCCATTGCGAGAGTAGCCCTGCTGTTTTTTCTAATTGCGGGCAGTGCTTTTAGGCTGCAAGCACAGGAAGTGAATATGTCTCGTTACATCACGCTTACGGTAGAGAACGGCGAAGATATAACATTAGACCTATGGGCAGATGCCGACGATACTCCCATAAAAATTGAGAGCGGAGGTCAAACGTATAATACTACCATAGATGCCCAATTGGATAGGATACAATGACTACACAGCAGGAGCTGACACAATGACTATTTACGGAAATATTGGGTGTTTTGATTGTAGTGAGAATGGTTCTAACGTAACCGGCTTAGACGTTAGTCAAAACAAGGAGTTGGTAGCTCTTTATTGCTTCTTCAATCAAATTAGCTCCTTAGACGTCAGCCAAAATACGAAGCTGGCATATCTTGCTTGCAACAACAATCAACTCAGTTCCTTAGATATCAGTCAAAATACTAAATTAAAAGAACTTTCTTGTCACAAAAATCTATTTACAACAGAAATAGTTGATGAGATATTTTGCTCATTGCCCGATAAAGAGGTTGCAGATAATGCCAAAATTTATATTTTAAATAATGCTTCTGATGACAATCACGATACCGTATTAGCTACAAATAAACAAAACGCAATAGATAAAAACTGGGAGGTATTGTATTTTGATGATTATTCAGGACCTTTGTTCAACGAGGACATTCCAACTACTACGGGAGATTATGAATGTCCTGTAAGTACATCAGAGGTTTATTTATCAGATTTAATTCTGTATCCGAACCCTGTAACAGCCGGTTTTACCATCGAAACGCAAGATCGTGGCATCTTGGAAATTTACTCGGTAACAGGACAAAAAGTAGGAAGTACACAAATAACTAACAACAAACAATTTATTTATGTAAGCAACTTAAAATCAGGTATTTATATCACAAAAATAAATGGTCGAGTTGTTAAATTCGCAAAACGTTGATTATGAGGTGGTAGGCGTTGGGTGTTGGGTGTTGGGTGTTGGGTATCGGGTGTTGGGTTTTAGGTATCGGGTATCGGGTGTTGGGGGCTGGAAAAAGAAAAAAAACGAAAATCAATTTTTAAGGGTGGTATCTCCTAAAACCTAATACCCAAAACCTATCGTAAGGGTTTACCTCCTAAAACCTGAAACCTAAAACCCAAAACCCAACCAAAAACCCAACCAAAACCCCGTTTTTCGCACAGACCGCACAACCGACATTTCCCACTCTAAAAAGAGATTTGGAAATTTCATTATTAAATGGAGAGAAATACCGAACACAACTCATTGATTATCAACAAATTATAGCGATACATTAAAAAAAATTAAGAAAAAATTTCACCACCGCCTACCAAGTCTTCATTTTCATAAAAAACCGCAGATTGTCCCGGCGTTACCCCAAAAACATCTTTCTCAAATTCCACCAAAAGAAAATTATCCTTTTTTGAAACCCTTGCCATACTGCCCGCATCTCGGTATCGTATTTTTGTCAAAAAAGTCATATCATCTTTAATATCAGCGTATTTCATAAAACTATAATCTTTCACAAGCAACTGTTTTGACGTCAGATTTTCGCGCGGAGCAATAACTATTTCGTTACTTTTTTTGTCTATTTTTTTGACATAATACGGCACGCCCATTGCAACCCCTAAGCCTTTGCGTTGCCCAACTGTATAGTGAGCAATGCCGGTATGTTTGCCTAAAATTTGCCCCGTTTCGGACACAAAATTACCCGGTTCTAAAACAATTTTATCCTTTTCCAAGCGGTCGTTCAAATAAACTCTGTAATCTTTATTTTTTATAAAACAAATATCGTAACTCTCCGATTTTCGAGCAATTTTTTTCAAACCAATATTCTCCGCCATTTCTTTTATAGTTTCCTTTTTCAATTTATTTAGTGGAAAAATCGTGCGTTTCAGATACTCTTGTGGCAAATCCCACAAAAAATAAGTTTGATTTTTTTTATCATCGGCAGGTTGGCTCAAAAAATATCGTCCATTTTCTTTTTTTATGACCGCATAATGCCCCGTAGCCACCTTTTGAACGCCCAAATCGTCGGCAAATTCAATCAAATATTTCCATTTTATGTTAGGATTGCACAAAACACACGGATTAGGAGTTTGCCCCACCAAATACGAACTCGTAAAATGGTTAATTATCTGATTTTCAAACTCTTTCGACAAATCAACTACGTAATGTTTTATACCAAAATGTCCGGCAACTATTTTAGCATCATTTATAAAATCCAAACTCTCGGCATCGTTCGGGTCTTTGAACATAATAAAAGTAACTCCAATAACCTCAAACCCTGACTTTTGCAACAAATCAACACAAATCGAACTGTCAAGTCCGCCACTCATTGCCAATATAATTTTTTCTTTGCTCATTATAAAAAAAATAAATTTTTCTTTTGCAAATATAGTTTAATTCAATAAAATTTATTATTTTTGCTAAAAAATATAAAGGAAAATCTATATATATATTATGGCAGAAAAAGACAGCAAATATTATTGGCGGCAAAATATTTTTCGTACCGTAAAACCGTATTTTATAGAAAAAATAGGTAAATTTACGCACCACAAAATGTCCGAAGACTGGCATTTTAGAGGCTTAGCTTTCGTCAACGACGATATGACTTATGTATTTGGATTTAATCTTGGATTTTTCCGAAAAGACAAAGAATTGGCCGGGCACAACTTCGATTTTGTTGGAATGAATGTACTGGTACGAACCAATGGCGTTAATTCCGGTTTGCGTGAAAAATACAAAAACTTTTTTGAAGAGCAGTTGAAAAACTGGAAATTGCTGGAGCCTGCAGAATATACATCTTTTAGAGGCGAAATTGGACTTGAATTTCCACGCATCCGAAGCGTTGAAACTTTTGACAACGACCAAGAAATTATAGATTTTCTCAAAGAAAGTATTGATAAATTTACTGTAATATTTCCGTATATTGCAGCCAATCCGGAAAATATTTTCAGCCACGTTGTGCGTGGGAATCCGCCTTGGGACGAATCAATTATCGAACTCGCTCTAAAAAAAGCATCAAAAATATAAACATCTGATAACCAAAATATTATGAGCTTTTTGTACCCAACATTTTTATGGGCATTGTTTGCTGTGAGTATTCCGATAATAATTCATTTCTTTAATTTTAGATCTCACAAAACGGTATATTTTAGCAATGTAGCTTTTTTGCAAAATATCGAACAAGAAAACAAATCTCGAAATCAACTCAAAGACATTCTAATTCTGATTTTTAGAATACTCACAATAGTAGCATTGGTGGTGGCTTTTGCAAATCCCGTAAAACTCAACAAAAATATAAATACAAACAAAAATTGTCCGAATAATTACGGAATTTACATCGATAACTCATTCAGTATGAACGCGTTGAGCGCAAACGGGAAAATTTTAGATTTGGCAAAAACAAAGGCAACCGATGTTGTTGCCGCGACAAAACAAAATTCAAAATTTTTCTATATAACCAACCAATTGGACGCACAACAACAACATTTATACATAAAAGATATTGTGTTAGACAACATCAGTACGACCAACAACTCTTCGCAGGTACGAAAAATGAGCGAAATTTTTTCTCGTTTTAATCACCTATTTAAAAACGAAAACTACCTGTGCGACAAGAAGATATTTATAATTTCGGACTTCCAAAAAAATTGTTTCGACGAAAATAATTTTGTATTCGATACACTAACAAAAGTTTATTTGTTGCCCGTAGAACCCAACGAAACAGCCAATTTGTTCATCGATTCGGTGTGGTTTGAATCGCCGTTTCACCTGTACAATTCGCCCGATAGCCTTGTGGTAAAAATAAAAAATAATTCAAATCAAGATTATCAGAACCAACAATTATATTTTTATGTCAATGACACTTTGAAAACAATATCTACTTACAATGTGTCTGCCAATTCAACCCAAGACGTAAAAGTCAGATTTACAAACACTTCGCAAGGATTTTTGAACGGACAAATAAAAATTGACGACTTGCTTATTGAGTACGATAATTCGATATTTTTCAATTATTATATTGCCCCAAAAGTTGAAGTGTTGTTGATTGAGGGCAAAGCAAACTCCTATCTGACAGAGTTTTACAACGATAATACCTATTTCAATCTAACGACCGCAAGCATCTCAAATATTCCGGTAGTTTCATTTGCCAATTATCAAGCAATTGTTTTGTCGTCGGTCGAAAAAATATCAACCGGAGTGCTAAATGAGCTAAAAAAATATATCGAAAATGGTGGAATTGTGTTATTTATTCCTAAAAATAGCGCGAAAATAACAGATTTGAACCAAATAACGATGTTTTTTGATTTGCCAAGTTTTACGAACAAAAAAGATTTTGATTTGAAAATCAGCAAAATAAATACCGATGATAATATTTTTTTAGATGTTTTTGATGAAATAAAAGACAATTCGTTGTTGCCAAAAACTAAATCTTATTTTAGATTAAATCCTAATACTTTGTCGGATTATGCTACGCTTTTGAGCGCCGAAAACGACGATAAAATACTGATTTACAAAGAAATACAGAACGGAATGTTTTATATGTTTACAACCGATTTGAACAAAGAAAATTCCGATTTTATGACAAATCCGCTGTGTACGCCAACGTTGTACAATATTCCGGTTTTTGCAAAAAGTGATAATAAAATATATCATACTATCGGCAACACCAACTCAATAGAATTGAAAAATGTAGATTTGAACGAAAGCATCAAATTGGTAAATACGCAAAATCAATTTGAATTTATCATAAACACAAGCAAAATAGGACAAAATAAGTTGAAATTCAGCACAGAAAACGTAAATCTAACTGCCGGAAATTATCAAATAAAAACCAATTCGGGAACGCAAATAGGCGCGGTTTCGTTCAATTACGACCGCACAGAATCGGATTTGGAAAATTATACCGAACAAGACCTAAAAGAGTACGTAAAAAGAAATAATTTGGATTGGGTAGTTACAACTAAAACCGGCGAATTTTTACAAAATGAAATAATTTCGTCTCAAAGCAATAAAAATATGGCCAAAATTTTTATTATTTTAGCATTAATATTTATTTTGGCGGAAATATTAACGGTCAGATTACTAAAAAATTAAGAAAATGAGAGCTATATCAAAAACAAAAGCAACTTTATTATGCTTTTTCTTCGGCATAATTGGATTACATCGCCTCCGAATGGGCTACAAAAATTGGTGGATTATGCCTATGACGTTTGGTGGATTTTTATTTTGGTCGCTGACAGACCTTATGCGAATTTTGGCCGGAAAAATGCCTATGGCAGACGGAACTCCCTTAAAATCATAATGATAGAATTTAAAAATATATCGTTTGGGTTTGACGAACAGTTGATTTTTGATGGATTTTCGGACAAAATATTAGACAGGCAAAAAGTGGCGGTAGTTGGCAAGTCGGGTTGCGGAAAATCTACTTTGCTGAATCTGATAGCCGGTTTTTTAGAGCCTCAAAAAGGACAAATTTTGATAGATAATAATGTTGTAAATTCGCAAAATATTGCTACTATAAGGCAAAATTTGATTTGGTTGCCCCAAAATTTTAATATTCCTTTCGACACAATAAACGATTTATTTTTTTCTATTTTTGATTTAAAAATAAATAAAAAATTTCGTCCAAATCAACAACAAATCGAAGAAATATTTTCGTTGTTCAATATCTCTACCAATCTATTAACCAAGAAGATAGATGAAGTTTCGGGCGGACAAAAACAACGTATTTTGTTAGCTTCGGTTTTGCTGACCGACAAAAAATACATTTTGCTCGACGAACCCACATCGTCGCTTGACGAACAGGCTGCGCAAACTTTGTTTGATGTTTTATTGAACTACAAAAACAAAACTGTTATTATGGCAACTCACAATTCTAATTTTGTCCAAAAGGTTGAAAAAAGGATAATTATTTGAACGACATTATGCTCACAGCAATCGTGTTAAGTTAAAAATTAAAAGTTAAAAGTTAAAAACTAAAACCTATATAGCTAATTATCAGTAAGTTACACGAAGCATTTAGAAAATATAATATCCAAATAATCAATAATTTACAGCTTGTTTTTGACCTAAAAGCCTTGTTTTTTTGCAAAAATACAAAAAAACGGGTTTTATTGTTTTAATCCCCGCCTTCCATTTCATTCCATACTAGGTTACAAATATATCACCCCTACGGGGTTAGCGATGGCATTTTCGCAGGCACGGGTGTGAACCCGTGTGATAAAAAGAACAATAAAAAATCTTCGTATCCGATGTTTTTTCCCACAATCCCCGCCTTCCATTTCATTCCATACGGGGCTAAAAATATATCACCCCTACGGGGTTGAATTTTTATAGCACTGATGTAAATCCGGGAATTTGGGTTTTGGGAGCTGGCGCCTTTTTTGGGTATTGGGTGCATTTGGAAAATATTAATATCCAAATAATCAATAATTTACAGCTTGTTTTTTAACCTAAAAGCCTTTTTTTTGCAAAAATTACAAAAAAACGGAGAACAAAATGTTCTCCGCTTTAACTTAAAAAAACAATAATCTAATGTTTACTTAGATATTCTGCAACTCCGTCAAAAGTAGGTTTCATAGCAGCGTCGCCTTCTTTCCAGTTGGCCGGACACACTTCACCGTGTTTTTCAAAAAATTGCAACGAATCTAATGTTCTTAGTGTTTCGTCGATATTTCTACCAATACCCAAATCGTTTACAACTTCGTGTTTTACAACACCTTCTTTGTCGATAATGAAAGTCGCTCTGTATGCTACAGGGTCTCCTTGGAACAAAGCATAACCTTCTTCGTTGTATCCAAATTCGCCGGCTAAAACACCGTAATTAGTAGCGATGGTTTGTGTTTGGTCGGCAAGTAACGGGTATTTTACACCTTTTATGCCACCGTCATTTTTTTCAGTTTGAAGCCATTTCCAATGTGAGAAATGAGAATCTACTGAACATCCTAATACTACTGCATTTCTATTTTCAAATTCTGCTAATTTTTCTTGAAAAGCCAATATTTCAGTTGGGCATACAAACGTAAAATCGGCAGGATAAAAGAAAAGAACTACGTATTTTTCACCTATATATTGTTCTAACGAAAAGTTTTCAACTATTTCGCTTCCGTTTACTACTGCTGTGGTTCTAAAAGCCGGAGCAGGTCTTCCTACTAAACTCATAATATTTTTTTTATTTATTTAATTTCTTTTGCAAAGATTGTTAAATTTTATGTTTCTGACAAATTTTTTTTTTGCACAAGTTGTAAAATTTGTAAATGTTTTTTGCCATTTATAAAATAATTTATATGTTTTTTTATCTTTGTAAGTCGCTTGTTTAGCCTTATTCGGATATAATGAATATTATTATTTTATAAAAAATAAATAATTCTTACTTTTGCAAAAAATAATAAAGATGATATGGAGCAGGTAAAACGAATTTTTGACATATTTGACAATTTTGAAACAAATCCGGATACTGTCGGTAAAATGATTTTAGCCGAAAAAGAACGTAACCAATGGATTAAATACACTACCGACGACTACAAAAGAGTTGCTGACGAATTGAGTTGCGGTTTTTTGCAGTTGGGTATAAAAAAAGGCGACAAAATTGCCACAGTTACGAGTAACAGACCGCAATGGAATTTCTTGGATATGGGAATTTTGCAGATTGGAGCTGTACACGTAACGGTTCATCCTACAATTTCTGACGAAGAATTTGAATATATTTTCAAACATTCCGAATCTAAATTTGTTTTTGTTGCCAACAAAAATTTATACGCACGAGTAAAAAAAGTTGCCCAAAAGATAAGTTCTGTAAAAAAAGTTTTTATTATCGACGACCTCGAAGGATACGACAGATGGGAGTTAGTAGCTGAATTGGGGCAAAAACATTATGATAAATATATCGACAAAGTTACCCAAATTAAATCAAAAATTGATGAAAATGATTTGGCTACAATTATTTACACTTCCGGAACTACCGGAACACCCAAAGGTGTGATGCTCAGCCACAAAAATATATTGAGCAATGCAAAAGCCGGAACGATAAATTGTCCACTAAATTACGAAAGCAAAGTAATTAGCTTTTTGCCACTTTCGCACGTGTTTGCTCATATGACAAATTATATGTATCAGTTGTTGGGCATAAAAGTATATTATGTGCAAAACGTTGCTCGCATAGCGGACAATATCAACGAATTGCAAGTTGATGGTTTTATTACAGTTCCGCGTCTTTTGGAGGCAATTTTTGACAAAATAGCTATGAAAGCCCGAAAGTTACCGCCAATGAAAAGGAAACTTTTTGAGCAATCATTGAAAATTGCGGAACAATATCACCCGTTTGAGAAACAAAGTTTGGCTTACAGAACAAAGTATAATTTTGTAAATAAATTAGTATTTTCGCAATGGCGAAAAGCGCTTAGTCCGAATATAAGATTTTTGGGCTGTGGCGGTTCTGCCTTATCACCACGTTTGGCGCGGATTTTTTGGGCAGCGGGTTTTCACGTTTTGGAAGGGTACGGACTGACTGAAACTTCGCCGGTTATTGCCGTAAATTATCCGGCAAAAAATAAAGTTCGGATTGGAACTGTTGGGCCACTTTTGGACGGTGTGGAAGTGAAAATAGCCGACGACGGCGAAATTTTGGTGAAAAGTCCGGGTGTTATGCTCGGATACTACAAAAATCAAAAACTTACCAAAACAATGTTTACCAAAGACGGCTGGTTCAAAACCGGAGACATCGGAAAATTTGACGAATACGGCTGTTTGGTCATTACCGACAGGAAAAAAGAAATTTTTAAACTTTCGAGCGGAAAATACATTGCGCCACAGGCAATTGAAAATAAATTGAAAGAATCGTTTTTGATAAATCAAGCTATGATTGTTGGCGAAAATCAAAAATTTCCCGGCGCTTTGATTGCTCCAAATTTTGAATTTTTTGAAGATTGGGCGAAGAACGAAGACATAGAAGTAGATGAAAATCAATCACTTATAGATCTACCTAAGGTTAAAGAAGCTATACAAAAAGAAATTCAGAACATAAACAAAATGTTGGGCGAACACGAAAAAATCAGAAAATTCCACATCGTAAAAGAAGAATTTTCGATAAAAACCGGCGAATTGTCGAACACATTGAAGCTAAAACGTAAGGTTATAAGTGAAAAATACAGCGAATTTATAGACAAACTTTATCCGAAAAAAGATGATAAAGAGAAAAATAAATAGAATCGCGCGATACTAATCAGGTTTCAAAAAATGCAGAAAAATACATTATTATTATTTTCTCTGCATTTTTTGTTATCAGTAAGTTAATTATATTTTTATAATAAACTGATAATCCGCTTTTTAAGAGACAAGCATTTATCAGTACAACTCTCTAATTATCAAGCACTTATTTTATCGTAAACAATTTACTATTCACAATTTAGTGAGGTATTGTTGTCGTTTATTATTTTTTTTATTATAATTGTAGTCAATACTTCGTTAAATTAAAAATTAAAAGTTAAAAATTAAAAGCTATAACTCTGATTATCAGCGAGTTATAGAGGATTTTCACAAATAGATAAGAGACTGATTATCAGTCTGTTACGAAAAAATACCGAACTATTGTGTAGTGAAATCGGAAATTAAATTTTATGGATTGGGAACAAATAATATTATGGAGTAAAGTTGTTGTAGCATTTTTTATAATTGTAGTTGCTTCAAATCAATTAGCGCAAGTTTTTAAGAAAATAAAATTGCCACTCATTACGGGTTTTATCGTAATTGGAGTTATTGCGGGTCCCTACATTCTCAAAATGTTACCCAAAGATTTAGGACATTTGAGTTTTATAAACGACATCGCACTTGGTTTTATAGCCTTTGCAGCCGGCACCGAAATGTACCTAAAAGAAATCAGAGCAAGGTCAAAACCCATTGTGATAATGACGGCTTCGCAAGTAATAATAACGTTTCTGATAACATTTGTAATACTGTTTTTGTTTATCGACAAAATTTCTTTTGCTACAAATTTTTCAGATAAAGTGGCTGTTTCGTTTATACTCTTAACCGCCACCCTGTTCATTGCTCCGTCTATTGCCACAACAATTTCGATGACCTCAGAACTCAGAGCCAACGGCGCTTTCACAAAAACCACAATCGGTGTAACTGTCTTCAAAGATATTCTGTTGATTATAATTTTTTCGATTGTTTTTTCGCTTTCCGAAATGTTTATATCGGGCGAAAAAATGCACTGGTACGAAATATTGATTGTTTTTCTGGAACTTGCTTTGAGCATAGGAATTGGCCTGATTTACGGAAAAATTTACAAAGTAGTTTTTAAAATAAAAAAAGTATTTCCGATAGAGGTACTACTCTTTTTGATAGCCGGTTGGAGTACGTTTATTTTGGCCGACCTTGTAAAATATTTCTCCGAAAGTTATTTACATTTCCCTATCCACTTAGAAGCCATTTTGATTGGCATAACAGCAAGTTTTTACCTTGTGAATTACACAAATTTCAGGCTAAACGTCGAACGTTTGGTCGAAAAAGTAGAAACTTACGTTTATGTTACGTTTTTTACTTTGGTCGGCGTATCGCTTTCGTTGTCGGCGTTGGCAAAATATTGGCTTATAGCCTTATTGTTTTTTGCGCTGAGATTAGTACTGACTTTTATTTCGTCGGCGGTGGGCAGTTTAATATCCAAAGAACGCCCCAAAGAAGCCTTGTTTAGCTGGATGCCACACGTTGCACAAGCCGGCATTAGCTTAGGATTGATAACAATTGTAGCAGACAGTTTTGATGTTTTTGGACAAGAATTTGCGGCAATTTTGATTGCTGTAATTGTTCTGAATCAGTTTATTGGACCTCCATTGATGAAATTTGCTATCACAAAACTTGGCGAAGCTCATACAAAAGCAAATAATCAGGTTGATTCTCAAAAAAATATTTTCATTGTCGGATTGGAAGGAAAATCAATATTTTTGGCACGCAAACTCAAAAAACAAAACTATAACGTAAAAATTTTGACCGACCGAGTGGGTATCCCCAAAAATAAATACGAAAATATAGAATTGCTTTATTACAAAAAATTTGATTTAGAAAGTTTCAAAGACGCCGGTTTCAAAAATGCTGATGCTATCATTATTTTTAAGGAAGAAAAAGATGCGTATCCGTTGTGCGAAATAATATACGAAAATTTCGGCACCTCAAACGTGATTGTTAAGTTGAACAGAATCAGCAACATAAACGATTTTGAAAAACTTGGAGTTATAGTTGTAGAGCCGGCTTCGGCAATGGTCAATTTGTTGGAACATTTTGTAAAATCGCCAAAAGCAACCTCCATTTTGCTTGGTATGCAAAATACACAAGAAACGGTCGATATCGAGGTTTTGAGCAAAGACGTTCACGGCAGAACTTTACGCGACATAAAATTACCGTTGGAAGTGCTTATTATTTCGATAACACGAAACGGCGAAGTTATGTTGCCGCACGGATATAGTCGCCTCAGGCTTAACGACATAGTTACAATTGTTGGTTCGGAAGATAAGATTGAAAAAGTTATAACTAAATTGCAATATTGATTTTTTTGCTTGCTTACATAGAGAGTTCAGTGGACTGTCTCTGTTGTTGGTGGTATCAAGGCGCATTCAAAAAATGTTAATGTTCAAATAATCAATAATTTACAGCTTGTTTTTAACTTACTATACTTCGTTAAATTTAAAATTAAAAGTTAAAAATTAAAAACTATCACACTGATTATCAGTAAGTTACGTACAATAATCTCAGATAGGTAATAGATTGACTATCAATTTGTTACGAAAAAAACACCGAACTATTGTAACTTAGAAAGCCTTGTTTTTTTTTGCAAAAAACATCAAAAAAGGTACTATCCAAAAAAACGGGTTTTATTGTTTTAATCCCGGCATTCCATACGGGGCTGCAAATATATCACCCCAATCGCGTAGCAATGGTATTTTTGTAGCCCTTGATGTAAATTGTAGGATTTGTATTTTCTGAGTACGCCTATTGATTTGCGATTGAAAAGTTTTTGTAAAAAAGCTATTAATATATTAATGTGTACACCTTGCATCAGTTTTTTTCATAAAAAAATCTATTTTTTTTGCGTAACTTTGCATAATCCAATGGGTTTAAACCCATTGGAAAACAAAAATTTATATTTTTACAGGCATGGAAATTAGCTAAAACCTAATACCCAGAATCTTACAACTCAAATTCAACGAAGCGTTATAGAATTTAGTCAAATTTAAAATAAGCAATAGCTTCTTTTAGTTGTTCGGCTTGTGCGGTCATTTCTTCCGAAGTAGAAGCTAATTCTTCGGAGGTTTCGGCGTTGTTTTGAGCGAACTTATTGAGTTGTTCTACCGAATTATTTACTTGCACAACGCCTTTGCTTTGTTTTTCGCTTGCCACTATCGTATCTTGCACCAATTTTTGCACCAAATTGGAAGTAGCCTCTATTTCGGGTATCATTTGCGAAAGACTATTTCCGGCCTTGTCGGCAAGCACTTTTGTATTGTTAAACAGATAAATTATTTCATCGGCAGCCTCTTTGCTACGTTCGGCTAATTTCCGCACTTCGGAAGCAACAACCGCAAAACCTTTGCCTTCTTTGCCGGCTCGCGCGGCTTCTACCGCAGCATTAAGTGCCAAGATGTTAGTTTGATTTGCAATTTCTTTTATTACCGAGATTTTTTTGTTTATCAGCTTGTTGGCATTTACCAAACTTTCAGACTGTCGGCTTATTGATAATACGCCATCGTGAAGTTTTGTCGATTCGGTAGATGTGATTTTAGAATTGTTTGTATTTTGTTCGGCATTCGTCAATATTTCCTCCATCGTTGTAGAAACATCTTCGGTCGAAACTACCTGTACGTTGGCACGTTCGGATAGTTGTTGCGAAGTTGCGTTCACTTGTTGGCTGACATTTTGTAGATTTTGAGCGTTCTTATCGATTTCTTTTACAACTGCCGATAAATTCGATATTAAAACCAACAACGAATTATTCAAATCGCTCAATTCTCCGTTGGAATCCAGTTTTTGTATAGGAATATTCAAATTACCTTTCGACAATTCTTTTATTTTAGAGATAAAACTCTGCAAAGGTTTGCTGACAACTTTGTGTATAAAGAAAAAAAACACTGTGCCAAGTACAATATTAAAAGGATAAATAAAATAAGCAGAACTTCGTCCCAAGTGCATCATCACGATAGCCGAATAAGCCACTATAACAGTATAGCCAAAAGAATATACACTAAATCTAAACATTATCGACTTTTTGAAAATAAGGCGTAATAACACTACACCAACCGGAAAACTAATGGCATGTATTATCCCGTACAATAACAAATCACTCATGGTATTTTCTATTAAAACTTTGTTGTGAGTAAAAACCCCAAAAGCGTAAAACCTATTTTTTTCAAAAAAGACATAAATAAGTTATACACATTAATATTATTGTATATTTTTTATAAAAAAAACATCAAAATAAGCGTTACAAAGTTATAAAAAAAAGCGATAAAACAAAACTTATTTCATAAATTTTGTTTTCCACTGGCCTTATTTTTCTGAAAATATATTCGATAACCCAATTGCCAATACCAATTATAATTATTCTGCGATATATTTTTAAAATCTGTTTTTTTATGTTGAAAATACTTAAATCC
>PDWI01004087.1_pt1 | contig 19933 bp, 13 predicted proteins | sample 1430891 | NCBI WGS metagenome assembly PDWI01 (sample SAMN01162508, study PRJNA174530) | Oral metagenome, whole genome shotgun sequencing project. | biome: Marine environment; feature: Marine mammal; material: Swab sample of the gingival sulcus; isolation source: swab sample of gingival sulcus...
TTTAAAAAAGCATAGGTTTTGGTAAAATGATTGTGATGACTGTTACTGAACTTTTTATATTTCTCAAAGCCAATTTTCTTTAATAATTCCTTACGATCTATTCGAAAAAAAGGACCTACTTTACCTTTTTTAGAAATACTGCTTAAATAGTTTACCTTGGTATCTGCCAGTTTGATTTCGGTTTCACTCAATGCCCCGACACCTGCATAAGCTTTAGTCATTTTACTAAAATGGCTTAAAAACTTAGAGGCAAATTTAACTTCGTTGTGGTTTACGTTGCTGTCCTCTTCTTCTACTTCATCTATAGGAATACGCAATTTTAAGAGTTCATTGATTTCTTTAAAATCACTGTCTCCAGTAATAGTTTTTCGTACTTGTACAATCCATTGATCGTCATAAGGTTTGTACTCACTGGCGAGCAGTAAATGTCTATCAACCATGGTTGGGTGTACCACTAATGTCCCCAAATGCCTTGAAAAAAAGACTTTAGCATCCTGTTGCATGTGGTAAGAACCCTCTTTGAGCTCTTTTAAAACTGTATTATAATACGCACTTTTAAGAAAATTGCCCAAATCATTGCGCAGACGATTGATCAAATCACGTTGATTTTTGCGTAGTGTAATGCCTAAGATCTTATCCAGTTTCTGATCGTCTATCCCGTGATTTAAATACCATTTACCCCGTTTTCTGCTAAAGTCATCTCTGAGTTCCTCGTTGTCATAAATAAATTTATAGGTAGTCAATGCCAATGCAAAAATATAACCTATTTCTTCTGCTTCTTCAGGAGGTACTTTTATAGTACCGTCCCCATATATAGGTAATCCCATGATTTTATCATAGACGTCATAGGCAGATTTTCCGGTTTTTAAAGTATCAGTCAAAGCTTTTAACCAAGCTATCTCACTATCAATGGCATTAGATAAGTCGTTAGCACATTGCACGGGATCTTCTAAAAAAATAAAAAGATCTTCAAGCGTAGTATCTTCTTCATCCCTGTTTTCCGGGTACTCTAATGCTGCAATATGATCTAACTTTGACTGTAGCAGCTTTGCATTATCTCTTTCATAGACGGTAAATGAAGCTGTAAACTCCTTAAAAGACCTGAAACACGCTTCTTTACGTTCGCTAAGATCAGATGATTTGTCGATGGGATTACACACCAAAGATTGCAATGTGTCAAAATCATCCGGCTGATTAGCATACTTTTGCAAATGCTTGGGCGATAATTGTGCTTGCGATAAGGTAACCCATATTTTAGTACCTTCTTTTATGATAAATGAACCAAGTGTTTTGCTACTTATGTTTGCTCTGACGTCTTTGTAAGTACCATCTTCATTCAAATTGTCTTCCCAATAAATAGGATGTAGAAAACCACGAACATCTACAGCAAATTCCAGCCAAAAATCATCCTTGCCTTCTTCGTGAATATAGATATAACCTTCATTAATCCCCGTTATTCTATAATGTGCTTCATTGAGATGACTCGCCTTACCGGACGGTTTTGGAAAGGTCCTTTCTGCCGTGACAAAAACTTCATCAAGTTCTATAGGATCATTAGGATTGGCAACATCCGTATAACCCTCTTCCGGAAAAGGTTCAAAAGGTCTCTCATCCTCAGGTGCATGTACATCTATAAATGATGTTTTGTAATAACTTCTGGAATTAAAAATACCATACCGTAAAAAATGTAAATTAACACCGGGTTTTTGAGCTTGTAATTCTTTGCGTTCGTCAGAAGTTACTCCTGATGCCTCTACAGTAAAGGTGTAAGTGGCAATATCCTGATTATATGATTCTTTTTGATAAGCTTCAAGCGCTTGGTTTCTTTCCATAACTTAACTGTTACTGTTTTCATTATCATTAGCGCTTGCATCCTCCAACTCCCATTCTACAGTTATTCTCTTGTCCTTAACGGTTCCTGTCAATTCTACTACCTGAGTATCCTCATCGTCATCATTTGAAATATTTAGGACTTTAATAGTAGCCGTTTCTCCATCGGGGATATTTATCACATCGGCAGTTAAAGTTACTACCTTTAGAACTTTACGGTCTCGAATAACGGTTTCTTCCTTACGCCATTGAAGGTTATAGACTTTTGGTTCCCCTTCTGTACTTTCAGCTTCTTTACGAAGAGCTTCTTGATTAGCAATAGCTTTCTTAGCATTTCCCAAAATTCTGTTTGTAAGCGTAATTTTTGGGAAAGGTATTTTTTGGACAGGTGGTGTAACACTTGGAGGTTCCGGAGTAGCACTGCCAATGATGATATTTGCTTCTCCTGAGACAATCACACCTCCATGAGCAGTCATATCTCCAACAGTGCTAATAGGCTTACCATTGATTAAGACACTGGGGTTTCCTTGTGCAACCATATCCGGAGGACCAACACAAGTACACATGCTACCCATAGTAGCTACAGGTTTACCATTGAACAAAACATTTGCTTCTCCCTGAGCTACTGGACCACCTACGTGCGGTACTGTCCCACTACACATGGGACATATATGATTACTACCTAAGGTTACTGCCGGTTTTCCTCCCATATTTTTTCTTTTTTCTGTTGTATAGCTTAATTACTTGAAACATCAGTACATCCGCAAATATACAAAGTCAACAGACATAATAAAAATACCTTGTGACTTTATAAACACATTAAAAAACCAACAATCCTTCTTTAACAATCTTTCAATATTATTTAGAATTATTATAACTAATATTTAGAATTTATATAAATTTAGGTGGTTTTTTGGTGATTTTTTAATATCGACATATCTTTGCCCTATAAAACAGAATAATAATCTCATTAAAATAAATATATTATGGCAATTAAAATCACTGACGACTGCATCCAATGCGATGCCTGTATATCTGAATGTCCTAACACTGCGATATACGAACCGGATCAAGAATTTAATTATGCAGATGGTACTGAGTTAAGCGGTACAGTGACTTTACCAAGCGGTGGGGAAGTTGACGCTGACGAAGAATTTGAAGCGAAATCCGACGAATTTTACTTTATCGTAACAGATAAGTGTACAGAGTGTAAAGGTTTCCACGATGAACCACAATGTGCTTCAGTATGTCCGGTGGACGCCTGTGTTCCTGACGAAGATAACGAAGAAAGTGAAGAGCAATTATTAGCTAAGAAAGCTTGGTTGCACGGCGACTAATTCTTCGTATATAACTCAAATAAAAAAATCCGAAAGTTTGAACTTTCGGATTTTTTTGTGGTATTAACTAAAAACAGAGCGCTTAAGCACAGCCTCTATTTGTAGGTTTCCTCTACAAAATCTTTGTAAGGTAATGTCTTGGTTTTGTATTGTAGCTTGTCTTTGTAAAGATCGAGTAATTTTTTACTCATCACCTGCTCTGACAAACGTCTTACCTCATCCTGATTTTGCATGATGTTATTAATCACGCCATCGAGGAACTCATCTTTCATCAAATCCGCCTGACCATACTGTGCATATTGTGCTTTTAGCAGGTTTTTGGTATGCTCACGTAATTCATCCATATTTACGGTAAGGTTGTGTTCTTTGGCTATTTTACCTTCTATAAGTTGGTAACGTAAACCTTTTTCAGAACGTTCATATTCTGCTTTAGCCTCCTCGTCGGTCATGGGATTTTCACCACTTACTTTGAGCCAGCGTTGTAAAAAAGCTGACGGTAAATCAAAATTATATTTTTCAATCAGGTAATCAGTGGCATCGTTAAGAAACTTCTGATCAGATTGGTTTTGAAATTGCAATGCAGCCCCTTCTTTGATTTTGGCTTTCATCTCTTTTTCTTCCTTCACTTTACCCTCACCAAAGATTTTGTCATAAAACTCCTGATTGAGTTCTGCCGGTTCTCTAAAGTTAATTTCTTTCAACGTAAACTCAACATCAGCCTCAAAGTTATGAGCATCATCGTGATCCAAACCTAAGGCGTGCATCAGGTCGTGATCATCTTTAAATAAATTTTTAGTTTTTAGCTTAATCGTATCATCAGCTTTTTTTCCGATGAATTTTTTAGCATTGGTTTTCCCCTTGATTTGAGACAGGTCAAATGTGGCACCCTTTTCCTGAGCTTCACCTTTGTACTCAAATTTGAAATCCCCAACCACAGTAGAGTGCTCACTGACTTCTTCTTCAGCAATCATCTTTCCATACTGTTTTCTGATATTATCAACTTCCTGATCGATAAAATCTTTATCGATATCCACATCCAAATACACTAAAGGCGTTTTGTCATCAAAATTAATGTCAAATACCGGAGCTAAACCTAATTCAAATTCAAATTCAAAAGTATCACTGTCCCATGTGAAATTCTCGTTTTCTTTAGGTAAAGGATTACCGAGAATATCCAATTTTTCTTCCAGTAAAAATTTGTTTAACTCATCCTGTAACAACTTATTGACCTCATCAATAATGACCGGTGTTTCATATTGTTTTTTAATCAATCCCATAGGTACATGTCCTTGTCTGAAACCGGGGACATTAGCCTTTTTACGGTAGTCTTTCAGGATTTTATCTACTTTTTCACGATAATCGTCTTTCTCTACGACAATGGTTACGACAGCATTTAAAGCGTCAATATCTTGTTTACTAATATTCATGGTTCTGATTTTGAAACGGCAAAAGTAATGATTTTAAAGGGAATATCTCGTTTGAAAGCTAAAAAATATTGAAACTCCTACCCTCACCGGTAAAAACTAAACTTTTTTATTAGTATCTTTGCTCAGATGACTTGTGCTTTAAGGGCACTAACATTGATAGTTAAATTTAATTTACGATCTCATGAACGAAGACATACAATTTTTATTAGATAGTTTAAAAGAAGAACTGGAAAAGGCCATCAATCATTTGGAAAAAGAGTACAGATCTATCCGTGCCGGCAAAGCCAATCCTTCTATGCTGAGCTCCGTAACAGTAGAGTATTACGGCTCGCAAACACCACTTAGCCAAGTGGCCAATGTCAATACAATGGATGCTCACACACTGACTATTCAGCCTTGGGAAAAAAATCTATTAGGCGATATTGAAAAAGCTATTCACGCAGCCAATCTTGGTTTCAATCCCAACAACAATGGGGATTTTATCATCATCAACGTACCGGCTTTGACCGAGGAACGCCGTAAGGAATTGGTCAAACAAGCCAAAGCGGAAGCAGAAAATGCTAAAGTCAGTCTGAGAAATGACCGTAGAGAAACACTTCATGAGCTCAAAAAACTGGACTTATCAGAAGATTTGCATAAAAATGTAGAAATCGATATTCAAGAGATCATAGATAAGTATTCTAAAAAAGTAGATGAATACTTTGACGTGAAAGAAAAAGAAATCATGACTGTCTAAAAGCGTCCTAAAAGACCAGATCATCCAGATTTTTATAATTTAGGGTCTGCCGAAACCATATTAATGTTTTCAGCAGACCCTAATCAGTTTTTATATCAAATATAAACGATTAACCACAATGGAAGTAATCACTAACCAAACGTTTGATATCTTCACGTTGGTTACGCATTTCTTCACGTAGGTTTTTATCATTATAGTCTTTGAGTGTTTTGACGGTATCATCTATCAGTGAATCGTCAAACACGTTGTATTTGGTATAAATCTCACGTTGTTCGTCTAACTTTTTAGCTGAATGATGGCAGGAAACCGGCAGACTATCGAGACGATTGAGTACATCGGCATGTTGTTTTTCAAATATATTGACGCCTACATATTTTTGTTCAGCTAGTTCCAGTGCATTTGACATTTCCAGACCATGTCTTGCCGCTACGGTAAGACCGGCGAGTAACAGATAGACATCTGCAGAACCGTCTGAACATCTGAACTCTACGGTTTGTCTTGAAACATTATTGGGATCTTGACTTATTTCTACATTCGGATTGGCTTTTTGCGCCATTTTGTAATCACCTGTCCAGCCCAGTGGTACACGTACCAATACCGAACGGTTACGATCACCCCAACAAATGGATGTAGGTGCTTCCTGATGCGGTACCAAACGGAAATACGACGTAGGGTTGGTGTTTCCAAAAGCGGTCAATGATGGGGCCAGATCCATCAATCCTGCAATCATACGTTTCGCCACATCACTTAGTTGACCTTTGTCTATCATTGCATTCTGTCCGTCTTTCATCAATCTCATGTGGATGTGCATACCGCTACCCGCTTTACCAAGGGTTATTTTTGGAGCAAATGTCAATTCGTAATCATAAGCATAGGCCAATGAACGCAATACCCATTTAGCTAATGCTAACTGGTCTGCAGCGTCTTCTACCGGCACAGGTAAAAACTCTATTTCATTTTGTTCATAGTTGTATTGTGTGTCTGAGAAGTTACCCACTTCTGAGTGACCGTATTTGATTTCACAACCTATTTTGGCCATAATATTCATGGCTTCCATTCTGAAACTCTCAGATTTATTGAATGGGAATGATTCGTGGTAGCCACGTTGGTCTTTGGTGGTATAATGGTCTTCTTTCTCCGTAATGATATAATACTCTAACTCACCCATGGCTTCAAACGTATAGCCGGTACGTTCTGTAAACACCTGATGGGCTTTATGAAGAATGACTTCCGGAGAACTCTTCATAGGTTCACCTTTACCATCAAAGAAAGAACATAAAATATCCAGGGTAGGAATATCTGCAAAAGGATTGAGAAAAGCCGTTTTATAGCGCGGTACCACATACATATCACTGGAACCTGCCTCAATATGTGAAAACAAACTGGAACCGTCCACACGCTCACCATACATGAGAATTTCCTCTAAGTGGGCACGACTGTTGATATTAAAGTTTAAAGTCTTTAACCGACCATCACCGGCGACATAACGCAGATTGATCATTTCAATATTATGAGCCTCTACAAATGATACGATATCCTGCAAATTAAATTGAGCAGCCGGTTTTTCTAAATATTTTTCCAATGCATTTGGAGAAAATTGATAGGAAGTTGATTTCATATGCTTATCTGTATTTTAAGCTGTTATAAATTAAACTTTTAAAACTGCCAGCAAAGTCCGTTAAAATGCTTACAATCATTGACAACACAGTGTTTTAACACATTTCAAACGGTCTCTAATAACTGGGGAACAAAAGTAATAAAACTACAGCGTTTAAACCTTGTTTTCAGGGGTAAAATTACAGTAAAATACAAGCCCGGACTAATAACTTTTCAGCCAAAGTATGTTCAGGACTTCCATGAGGTTGACGGAAGTCTATACTGAGCTGTAATAACCTAAGGTCAACCCGGGATTTAGTTGGAGCCCACCAGCTGATGTTCCAGTAAATATTCAGCTATTTGTACAGCATTCGTTGCCGCACCTTTGCGCAGGTTATCAGCTACAATCCAAAGATTTAATGTGCGTTCCTGCGACTCATCCCTTCGGATGCGTCCTACAAAAACCTCGTCTTTATCATGCGCTGTTACCGGCATGGGGTATTCGTTTCGAGCCGGATTATCTACAACTACAACACCGGGCGTTTGACTGAGCACACGTCTGATGTCTCCGACTTCAAAATCATGCTCAAAAGCTATATTCACACTTTCACTATGCCCGCCTACCACAGGAATACGTACGGCAGTTGCCGTCAATCTGATACTGTCATCCTGTAGTATTTTATTGGTTTCACGTACCAGCTTCATTTCTTCCTTGGTATAGCCGTTGGCTTCAAATACATCACAATGCGGCAAAGCATTTTTGTGAATAGGATGCGGGTAGGCTTTTTCGCCATCCATGCCCTGCATTTCATGACTCAATTGCCTTACAGCTTTAAGACCTGTCCCTGTAATAGACTGATAGGTAGAAACCACAAGCCGATTGATCTTATATTTTTGATGCAATGGCGCGAGAACCATGACCAATTGGATTGTGGAACAATTAGGGTTGGCGATGATTTTATCTGTTTTGGTCAACAGATGCGCATTGATTTCAGGAACAATCAGTTTTTTATCCTTATCCATACGCCAGGCAGACGAGTTGTCAATGACCGTCGTACCCGCCTCAGCAAATCGGGGTGCCCATTCCAGTGAAGTCTGACCTCCGGCGGAAAAAATAGCCACATCAGGACGGGCTTCTACAGCTTCTGCCATACCAATCACCTTATGATCTCGACCATTGTATGAGATTATCTTACCTACAGAACGCTCTGAGGCTACCAATAATAACTCGTCATAAGGAAACTGATGTTCTTTAAGCACCTGTAACATGACGCTGCCTACCAATCCTGTGGCACCTACGACTGCTAACTTCATATGTTGTGATTTATGAGTTTGAATTCGGTTAATCCAGATCTATTTCAAAATGGGTCAATTCCTTAAACAATTGCAACCTGTTATTGATCTCTTTTTTAGTCAGTTCTTGCATACGCTCTGTACCAAATCGTTCTACACAGAAAGAAGCCAGATTTGATCCGGCTATAATAGCCCGTTTCATATTATTGAAGGAAATATCCTGAGTACCTGCAATATGACCTATAAAACCACCGGCAAATGTATCTCCTGCTCCAGTGGGGTCAAAAACCTCTTCTAACGGTAGTGCCGGAGCAAAGAATATTTTATCTTCATTGAACAACAGTGCCCCGTGTTCTCCTTTTTTAATGACCACATATTTAGGCCCCATACTTTCAATCTTTTTAGCGGCTTTGACTAATGAGTATTCACCACTTAACTGGCGGGCTTCTTCATCATTGATGGTGATGACATCTACCTTCTTGAGTACAGCCAAAAGCTCATCCCAGGTGTTTTCCATCCAATAATTCATGGTGTCCAAAACAACAAATTTCGGGCGTTTTGGAATTTGATCGATGACCGCCATCTGTACCTCAGGATGCAGATTACCCAACATTAAAAAATCAGGTTCTTGCAGATGTTCGGGTATTTTAGGTTCAAAATCGGACAACACATTGAGATCAGTCACCAGTGTATCCCTTACATTGAGATCATTGTGGTAACGTCCTGACCAGAAAAAGGTTTCCTCATCAGATTTGATTTCAATACCTGAGGTGTCCACACGTTTATCATTGAGTTGTTTAAGGAAAGCTTGTGGGAAATCACCCCCGACTACAGAAATAATACCTGAGTTGACATCAAACTGTGAAGCTGCCAAGGCGATATACGATGCCGCACCGCCAATAATCTTATCGACTTTTCCAAAAGGGGTTTCTATAGCATCAAAAGCAACTGTACCTAAAATTAATAGATTGTTCATTAGTTATATATATTTATTGACTATTATTATCAAAGTTGCAAAGTAACGGTTTATCTTTATCTTATTCAATTTTTGCCGGGTATTTCTACACTTACGGCTATATTGTTTGTCAGCATTGGGTTAAATTGTGTTTGACAAACACAATTATAGGGGCTTAACCTTTAAGAAACCTTACAAGGGGTATTATCAAACAAAAACCGTCACTACGGTAAGCGACGGTTTTGAATTTCTATATCTTAAAACAATATGGTCTTAATCCTGCACAATAAACGTAATAGGCAAGGCATATTTTACCGGTACGGGACGTCCCCTTTGTTTACCCGGAGTCATTTGTGGTAATAGTTTTACCACACGTATAGCTTCTGCTTCCAAACGTTTGTGGGGTGCTCTGGCTCTTACGTTAGTAATATTACCTTTTTGATCAATTTTAAACATTACGCTGATACGTTTTTTTCCGGGATCCAAGCCCAACTCATTAGCCAAATCAGCATTAAATTTTTTATTAATTAGCTTTTGAACTTTCTCACTGAAACATTTTTTCAGTTGTTCTTTACTGCCTTTACAACCGGGATAGACAGGTACATCTTCAATAACACTGAAAGGTACGTCTTCTATCACTTCCTCCTCTATTTCAACCTCCTCTATTTCCTGAATAACAACCTTTTCTTCCTGGGTTACCTCAGTTGATTCAACTACAGTCTCCACAATGTTCTTATCATCATCAACCACTTTTATTTCTTCTAAGACAGGTGGTGGTGGCGGAGGAGTATTTTTTGGTTTTATCTCTTCTACTTTGTGTTCAGTCTCAGGAATCTCTTCTTCCTGAATTACTCTTTTGTTGGTTTCAGCCAAATATTCTTCATTACCATTGTCGTAGGACTTCATCTGAATAGCGCCATAGGCTACTAAAAGCGCAAGTGTTAAGCCTAATAGTAAAAATAATTTGCTGAAATTGTCAAGATTCGACTTCGGGTTTTTCTTTGCTTCCATCTTAATTGTGGTTTAGATTAAAAACGAGTGCTAATTTATAAAAAAATGTTAAACAAACACCAACAATCGGCGAGTTTTAATGTAAAAAGCCTTTAATCAAGTATTTGAAAATTAACAAACCAATAATCAATCCTGTTATATTGGCTATTACATCTAAAAAGTCTCCCGTACGACTTTGGGTTAAGCTTCCCTGAAGTAGCTCAATAATAATGCCAAATACGGCAAGAATGATAAAAAGCAACCCGTCTTTAACTTTTCTGGGCGCATACGTCGTATACATGAGCCATGAAATCATGAGCACCACATATGCTGATGCGTGTAAAAATTTATCTGAAACTTTTATACCTACATCTGCTATATGCGAGGAGTTCATTAAACTCCCCGCCATGATAATTAGTGTCAGTAATATAGCCCAGAACAGCGCACTATTCCGCCAGTAATTCAGTATAGGCTTGAGCATCTAAAAGGCTTTCAAGTTCTGAAGCATCAGAAAGTTCGATTTTTATAATCCAACCTTGTTCATAAGGTGAAGTGTTGATACTTTCAGGAGCATCTTCAAGAGCTTCGTTAAACTCAATAACAGTTCCCGAAACAGGAATAAACAAATCAGATACGGTTTTAACGGCTTCTATGGTACCGAAAACTTCATCTTTGTCTAACGTTTCGTCTAAGGATGGTACATCAACATAAACAATATCGCCTAATTCTTTAGCCGCGTATTCGGTCACACCTATGGTGCCAATGTTTCCGTCTACAGAAATCCACTCGTGGTCTTTTGTGTATTTTAAGTTTTCAGGTATAGTCATCTTTTTATTTTTAAGGTATTATAATTTTAATTACTTAAAGTGTATTTAAATGATAGTCCGGCACTGATGGACTGTCGGGGGAACGTCGTAGAAATCGCATATCTGGAGGCATCCTGGATATAATAAAAGCCTGTTTGTAAGTTTTTGGTCAAATTATAATCCGCTATAAATCTCAAATTGAACATTTTTTGACCTCCGGTTATTTGATTATTCTCAAACGTTTCATCTTCTCCAAAGTATCTGACCATCATCAAATCGTTTCGCAAAGATACATCTAATTTTAAATTTAAATCACCTTTAAACCGCATCTTTTTTCCTTGTAATTTCATGTTAAAAGGAACGTCTTTTACCCTATAACCCAAGCCCAAGACGTATTCTGTTCCAAAGTCCTGTGTCATAGTATTATTATTGAAGTTTAAGGTCATAAAACGGTCTTTATTTACCGTTGCAGATACAGAGAAAGAGTTTTTAAGCTTAATGTTAACCCCTACCAATGGCGCAAACTCTTCTATAAGACCTACATTGGTATAGAGTTCCGGACTGAAATAGTTTCCGGAAACATCCGGCATCTCGGGATTAGCTGCATCGTACTGTAAATTATTAGAGAAATTGAGAATACTGTATGATGAACGGTAACCATGTGTAATGGTAAAGTTGCTGAATGTTTTTCTAAACCATTTACTCTTCATAAATCCTTTGTACGTAACCTGCCAGTTTGGTAATGGTATATTTCTGAAGGCTGATAGTTTGACCTTATCTGCACTTTGACCGGAGTAAGCCGCCATAAACGCGGGTAAAATCACTTGCTGACTTGTGGTGCCATAACCACTAACAGGCAGACCGTTTTCCTGAGCCAAACGCTCGGCAATAATCTGTCTGTTGGCTTTAAACTCATTAAAGACAGCATCTGCATCTTTAAAGGTTGAGCCTAACATGATATAACTCATACTGAAGTTACCTTGCTCTGTAGGTACAGATGAGGCAAAATGAGGTGTCTCACCCACACTTCCTATCACAACATCCATTTGTTCAGATAAGTTTTTAGTATAAATCTTATCTGCCCTGACGTCAATATCAAAGTTTTTAAATGGCGTTACACTCGCACTGAAGTTGAGCTTGTCATAATGCGTTTTTTGGAAAATCTTACTGTAATACTCTTCGTTGGCTCCGGCATTCCTTACCAATAGCCATCCGTTTTCCAACGCTCTGTTTCTGATATCAGCCTGACTACCAAAGACAAAACCAAAACTGGGCGCAAAACCTCCCGAGTAGTAGTCTCTTCCCAAAAAGCCTATTTGAGGCACATAACCCGGTAATAACATACCATTGTTTTCTGAGTAACTCATTTTAACCGATTTGACAGCAGTCAACAGGTCATAAAAGAATTTACCCACTGTATTACCGCTTTTTGTAGATCTCTGAGATTTTCCTCCTTTTCTGGCAGAAATATCTCCTTTTTTACCGGAGTCACGACCTTTGGCCATACCTATATCTGCCATGCCTTTACCGCCATTGTCACTCTCTTCTTCTTCGGCTTTATCTCCTTTGCCTCCTTTTTTCAGACCTTTGACTTTCTTTTTGCCTTTGGTTTTAACCAATTTGGTCAAGCCTATGGTTTTGTAGAACTTATTCATATCCAAATCCACAGAAAGGTTATGTGTGTTGGCATTTTGAATGACATTACCCAACTTGTCCGCATAAGTTTTTGAGGCACCCTGCCAATCAAAGTCTGCGGTATAGGAATAATTAGAACGCACAAAACTGAATAATGGAATTTTATTAATAGGTAATTGATAAGTGGCTTCTAAGGTCTGATGATAGTGTAATGGACTTCCCGGATCAAAGAATCTGGTATAAAGTCCGGTATCATCATTAGCTGTATAATCATCATACACGTAATTATTGAGCGCTCTAAGGCTTAACTTGATGGATTTCGTTGGTTTAAATCCAATAGTATAATCCCAGTCAAACATAAAGTTACGCTGTTTCAATTCCGGTAGTTCCGGTAATCCTTCTACCAAAGTACGTGCTTGTTGAGCATTGAAAGTCCTGTTGATATTGGAATTGACACTCAAGTTTGTGGGGATCGGACTAAAGTTGAAGTCCTTAATGATTCTGAAATATTTGTTCTTGAGTTTCTTCGATTCTTTAAACGGCGCCCATTCCCAGGGTTTAAAACTGTAGTTATAACCCAATGAGGCTTGTACATTCTGGTCTAAATATTTTGCGGTATTATAATTATGATGGTTGATCTGATTATAAGCATAAGACGCCGCAAAGTTTTCTATATCATAGAAGCGTTCTTTCTTTTTAGAATTCGGATTCCTCGTCTTCTTCAGATTGATCACACTGACACTCGTTCTTCTCGTGTAATCCCTGGAAGCATCCCTGTAAGGACTATTTTGTTCGTTGGTTTCAGACAAGAGAATATCCTGATACTGCGCATCGTATTTAGGATCGTGGATTTCTTCACTTATACTCACATTGACCGGTATTTGCATATGAGCTTTCTCCGGTAATAGTTTTCCTGCATTTATAGAGGCTACCGCATCATACTGTTTGGTATCCTCCTGGCTGCGTTCATTGACAGATTGGTCAACATTACCGTAACCAATAGTTGACATACGTCCGGTGACAGCTAAATCCATAAAGTCGGCAAGGTTGGCATCTGCACTAACAACGGCTGCCCATCCGCCATCATTGTCAAATTCTGATACCCTAAGTTCATTGAACCACAATTCTGCACTGCGATTACCGGTAGCTTTATTGATCACCCCAAGCATAATCGTACTTATTTTACCGAGGTTGGGATTACCCTTGACTCTTAACCTGTAAGCAACGTCTTCACCAGTGACCGGTAGCGGATAGAGCACATTGGCAGGTTGACCGGCTTCAAAGCGTTCCAGTTTTAATTTTTTCAGCGTTTCAAGATCTACATTCAATTCATTGGCTAACGGCCAAACTTGTCTTCTGTCTGATGTATTAGGTGGTGTGATGGTTAAGGGTTGTTCTATCTGGTAATAGTTTTCACTCAAATCACTACCTATTCTGATCACAGCTACCAGTTCATTATCCTGTACCTCTGTTTCTCCTATCTTACTTTCAGCATGAATAAACATCTGTAATTTTTTGAACATCCGCATGTCAAAACTCACATTTTTAAACAATGACCTGCCTGTTTCAGGCATCATGTCCCTTACTTTTAGTGAGAGCGATTGTTCATTTTGTAACTGTACAGTCGTTGTTCCTTGCAAACGTTCACGTTCTATACCCGGAGGCAATACGTATGGGATAGGTTGGCGACCGTCATTCTCTTCAATATTGACCACCCCGGATTCAAAGTTGTTCAAATCCGTCAATGGTACTGTACCATCTGCCAATTCATATTTGTAGCGTCTCCATGCCCCGCGTACCATTTCCATTTTTGCAAACCTCAAAACAACAGGCATTCTAAATCTGGTCATAAACATACGCATAAAGCGAATGGAGTGGAAATTTGAAATACCACCTATGGCTTCACCTTCGGTTACCGGTACTTTAAACTGGTACCATATGGTTTCTTGCGTAGAGCCATTGGGCATGGTTTGCGTAGTTGTACGTTTGTCCACGATATAATTCTGTCCAACGACTAAATCAGATCTTTTGAGTGATATTTTATACTGGAAATAACTCTCTGCCGTACTCATGGTCTGATCCTTGTTGATGTCTTCAGCATCTGGATACTGAGTACCGGAAGTGATATAATTTTCAGGAGACATATTAGCCGTTGGCGTATTCCCCTGAGTTAAATTATAACGTTTGTAACGGGTAAGGATACCGGCGTTCATATTATCATACTCGGTGCTCTTGTAGAACATAAAGTTATCTGAAGAAGGGTCTTGTTGTAACTGTGCACTGATATTAGCCGGCAAAGCGTTGAGGAAATTGGCATAATGTGCTTGTTCTTGTGCATCGTTGAGCCCGTCAAATCCTATATCCTGATTCAAGCGGTGGTCATCATTGTCATCAAAGGCGTACAACAACGATTGATCAGTAGGCACTTTACCCCATATACTGGGTGCTGTCTGAGCCGTTCCACCATCTTCGGGCAAACCGTTTTCGTACATTTTACGGTTGTCTTTCAAGACATCCTCTGACACATTACCCAGGTTGAGGAACAAATACCCCTGATTGTTTTCGTTGAGCGGATCTGTGTTTGCCGGAAGTCCCTCTTCAGGCTTGATGGAATAGTTTTCATAAGGATCCATAAGCCAGAATTGGATGTATTCAATATTAGAATTATCAAAATCTGTGATGGTCATGGGTCTGGTAACCCCACCCCAACGGTTTTCAGGGTCTGTAAATGTCCCATCATCATTGAGGTTGTTCGTTTCAAAGTTATATGTTCCTCTTTGACTTGGATAAAAAGCTAAATCCAGCGTTCTTAAAATAGTCGATTCGGTAAGATCCAACTCATCATTAGGGAATAATTCACCTACAGATACCCGTCTTACTTCTGCCCGGGATACTTCATCATTGTCAATATTGGACGGCTGATTTCTACCGCCATGCATATCATTATCTATATTATACCATGCCAATAAAGCCCGTTTTTTACCATAATCCAATGAGTTGACCGCATCACCGCCCAGATCGTATTCCGGTTGTAGTTGCGGCGTACTGGCAAGATACCATTGTTGTTGGTTTTTTAAGTCGATAGGCATTTGCGAACCTTCGAAGTCATCGATATAAGAGGCAGCACTACCATTAATATCAATAGCTTTTGGCGTACCGGGTAAGAGGTATGCCACATCTCCTTTGACAGAAAAATTGGATTCTGCATCAGTTTGACCAAAGGTGATGCTATTCGCCAGCTTTGTCAGGAAAGGTGCCGAGTTATTGTACCCTGCATTAAATCCAAAAATATTGTTTTGTATAGGTTCCTGACCGTAATACACTTTGTTGGTAAACGGCTGTTCCGACAATCTTAAATAAGACACCCCTGCGACTAAATGATCCGAAAATTTATGTTCTACATCAATCCCAAAGAAACTACGTCTCTGCTGACTAAATATAGCGTTTTGTTCCAGTGACACTTCTATAGGTGCATTGGAAGATTCCAAAGAAGGGTTGATTATTTTTACCCGTCCTATTTGATAGTTGACCACATAATCCACACCTTCTACCAATACCCGTCCGCCACTGGATACAGTCACAGAGCCCGGTGGGATATTGAAAGCGCCAAGCGCGATCCCCTGAGAACCGTCACTTTTAAAGTAACCTTTGATTTCGTATTTATCTTTGTTTTGGTAGGTATTTTTTACTTCTGTTTGGGTATATTCATAAAGCTCGTTAAAAATGTAAATATCATCATTAGGAGCTGTGAGAATATTGTCTATATATTCACCAAAAGGTTCAACCTTGGGAAACATAATCATTCCCTTGTCCGGAAAAACCGTAACGCCCGATACAAAATCAAAATAACCGTCACCGCCTTCCAACAGGTTCTGATTGTAATCTAACCGGTCTATATAGAACAAGTTGAGTAAGGTTTCCTCTGCAACACCCGGTGTTTCCGCATTTTGCAATGTATTCAGCGGCACACCTGTATCATCATTGGCATAGAGTAATTCCAGACGGAAGCCTTCTTGTTGCAACTGGAAAGCATTGAGGTTATAAATGTTTTTCATCATCAAATCCCACATAGGAATATCTGTAATGACGAGCTCACTTCTCAACAGTTTCACGACAAGGTTGTCAGGCGCTATAATACCATCTGATGATAATTCCCCTACTTTATAAACCGTAGAACTACCATTAACTGTGTATTCATAGGCTACAGCCAGCACTTCACTGTCATTGAGACTTCGTGTCAAGGAGATATAACCTAACTGTCTGTTGATGAAAAAATCTACATTCTCCATCAAAGGTCTGGCATTTTCCAATACCGAGTAGTCGCGTCCCTGAGACATCGTACCGAAACTTGTAAATGCATTAGGTACGGTGGAAATATTCCTAACCGGACCTCCCGCAACCATAATATCACTAATGGCATTGGCATCATTATAAGGAATAAAATTAGGTAATGGGGTTAGACCACCAATATTGGGATTACCCAGATTGGATTGAATCGATTCACCGAGATCTGCCAGCGCTACAATATTGCGTACATTCTCGGTTTCATTTTTAGTATTGGTAACCCATACTTCTATGTTCGTAATCTGTACATTAGAACTGACCAAGGGTAAATTTGCCAATGATTCGTCAAAATTGTCTTTAAAATACTGGGAGAGAAAGAAATGTTTATTAGCCTCATAGTCACTGGCTTTGAGTTCAAACTCTTCTATGATTGCTCCTCCCTGTGCAATAACACTTTTGGATTGCGACTGTTGTTTGGCAAGCGCCGTTGATATTGTAGTACGTCCAAACTGCAATTCTGTTCTAAACCCAAAGAGGTTTTGAGCCCCTTTGATTAAAGAATTACGCATAGGCATACTAACATTACCTATTTCCACTTTCTTGATGATTCCATCATCATCAAATTTAGCATTAGGATCAAATTCTAATTTTACAATATTCTGAAAATCAAACGTTGATTGGGTATCATAATTGGCCGCTACTTTCAGACGTTCACCTACTTTGGCAGTAATACTGGCGCCTATATTCTGATCAAAATCAAAAATCGTCGTAGCTCTGTTGGTTTCATTGAGCTGAGGATTATCCACTTTCTGATAGAGTAACCCCATGCGAACCTCTATATTACCCTGCATATCCAATTCGATGGCATTACCTCCAAAAATTGATTCAAAGAGGTTAGATTTGACATAGTACTTGGGCAGCAGATCTTTCTGTTCTTCACCCCGGTTGTTTCTTTGTCCTTTTAAGGCATTGACTTTCCCTTTGTAGTAGTCATGCATTTCCTTTTGCATACGGTATTTCGCATATTCTTCCTGTGTCATGACAATAGGATAACTCACCTGAAAATCGCCAATCTTGGAGACTACAAGATAGCGATCATTTACAGCATCATAGACTACTTCATAGTTATCATAGTCTGACAGGTATAAGCTACCATCCTGCCCATTCTCAAACGGATAGGGCAACGGTGGAATAGAGTCTTGGTCCACTTGTGCCATAACCCCCGTTGTCAGGAATGACATAAATATTAGTAATATAACGGTAGTAAATCTAAGCGAAACGAGTTTTTGTATGTATAGCTTCATATCTCAATAAGATAGTGCGTTGTGCGTTATATGATGTTATAATCTTTTCAGTGCTTGTTTTATCAGGCGTTCAACATCTAAATCTGGTTGTTCTTTTAGTATGTTATCAATGACGCGCTCAGTTTGCTTCCTTGAGAAACCTAAGACGTCTAAGGCAGATAACGATTCTTCACGGATACTATTGTCTAAATCAGGTGAAATTGCATCAACATCTACGGTTTTTAAGATTTTATCCTGCAGATCAACAATCACACGCTGAGCGGTTTTAGCACCTATGCCTTTTATCTTTTTTATCAGGGCGACATTGGCAGAAGCAATAGCCCGTTGGATTTCATCCGGGGTCATAGAAGACAACATTACCATTGCCGTACTTACCCCAATTCCCGAAACAGAAATCAATTGTCTGAAAACTTCCCGCTCTTTTTTGGTGGAAAAACCATACAATGCCTGTGTGTCTTCACGCACGTAAAAATGCGTGTAAAGCATCACGGATTTGTCATCAGACAGCTCTGTGTATGTATTAAGTGATATGTGTATGAAATAACCCAAACCGTTAGTTTCCAAAACACAGTGTGTTGGTGTTTTTTCAATGAGTTTTCCATGAATATGTGTAATCATCAGCTATGGGTTTACAACTTAGAAATAAGTTATTGATTCACTGTAACAATACAAACTCCAAAAATAGAAAAAATAATGAATATAGTAAGTGTCCCGTAAGTTAGTTTGATGACCGGTTTATATATTTAATAAAATTCCAAAAAGGTCTGGATTTAAGGTAGTTCGTGTCGGTTTCATGCCGGTAGGCTTCACGTTCAAAACTGATATTGTAATAAGCTTTACGCCAGTTTCTGTATTGTACAAGCCGCACGAGGAATTCCAGAACATACCAAACAAAAAAAAGAACCCACAATAATTCTATTTGTTGTCTGAAATGGATTTTTTCATGATTAAGTGTAGAGGTCACTAAATATTTTCGGTCTTTAACCAAAAGAAAAGGCCATACAGCCATGGCTATATAACCTTTTGGAAAATATTTAAATGTTATGATAATCAAACGATATTCAGAATAAAGTAGTTTTTTCTACCGCGTTGTAATAAGATATATTTACCGGCAATAAGATCATTTGTAGTCAATTGATATCCTTCTTTTACCTTGGTTTTATTGACCGCTACAGAGTTTTCTTTTAATGCCCGTCTTACTTCGCCATTAGATTTCAAAAAACCTGATTTTTCATTAAAGGCATCCACGATATCCAGACCATCATTGAGGTCAGCAGCATTGATGTCAGCTTGTGGGACACCGTCAAATACTTCGAGGAATGTTTTGGCGTCCAATGATTTGAGTTCATCAGTCACATTTTTACCAAATAAAATACCCGAAGCTTTTACAGCATTATCCAGTGCCTCCTGACCATGAACCATACGCGTAACTTCCTCTCCAATCGTTTTCTGCAACAGACGTAAATGCGGTTGCTCACGGTGTTCGGCAATCAGCTTTTCGATAACATCCTGCGTTAAAAATGTAAATATTTTAATATAGCTTTCCGCATCTTCATCACTGGTGTTGAGCCAATACTGGTAAAATTTATACGGCGATGTACGTTCAGCATCCAACCACACATTACCGCCTTCGGTTTTACCAAACTTTGTTCCGTCAGCTTTGGTAATCAAGGGCACCGTCAGCGCATAGGCTTTACCTTGTGCCTTACGACGGATAAGTTCTGTTCCCGTGGTAATATT